>Ga0190361_1000351_pt1 | contig 18900 bp, 19 predicted proteins | sample 48721845_MG_FD_161273 | JGI IMG/M metagenome (GOLD analysis project Ga0190361, IMG submission 161273) | Hydrothermal vent microbial mat bacterial communities from Southern Trench, Guaymas Basin, Mexico - 4872-18-4-5_MG | ecosystem: Environmental > Aquatic > Marine > Hydrothermal vents >... | reverse complement strand
TTCTTTATTATCGGGCACAATCGTCTTCTCTATCACATTATATCCATGCTTACTTAAGATGGCCTCTATCTCAGAGGAGCTCCTATCCTCCCTCTCTCCCATTGCTCCTTTTGAACTTACCGTTAAGATAGCCACATTTAAGATATCCAAACTATTCCCCTTTTTTAGCCGCAGCTATGACCTTCTCAGCCAATTGCGAAGGGACCTCCTCGTAATGACTGAATTCCATCTTAAATGTGCCCCTGCCTCCTGTCATGGAGTTCAGATCCAGTGCATAGGTAAGCACCTCTGCCATGGGTGCCTGTGCCTTTATTACCTGGTATCTACCCTTAGATTCCATTCCAAGCACCCTTCCCCTTCTGCTTGTAAGATCACCCATCACATCACCCATCACCTCTTCTGGCACAATTATCTCCATCTTCATTATGGGTTCAAGAAGTGTGGGCTGTGCCTGTTGTACCGCCTTTTTAAGACACATGCTTGCAGCGATCTTAAATGCCATCTCTGAAGAGTCCACCTCGTGGCTTTTGCCATCATAGAATTTTACCTTAAGATCCACCATGGGATAGCCTGCAAGCACTCCTTGTTGCATCGCCTCGTGAAGACCCTTTTCAACTGCAGGCACAAAGGACCTGGGCACATTCATCCCCACCAATGCCTCTTCAAACTCAAATCCTGCACCTCTGTCCAATGGATAGAGGTTAAAATGAACTTCTGCAAACTGCCCCCTTCCTCCTGTCTGCTTCTTGTGACGGTATATAACGCCTTCAACGGGCTTTTTAATAGTCTCTTTATATGGGACCTTTACCGGTTTTAGCTCCACCTCCACTCCATACTTTCGTGCCAGCTTTTCACATGTAACCTCTAAATGAATCTGACCAAGACCTGAGAGTATTATCTCTGAGGAGCTCTGATCCCTTTCAATCCTAAGTCCGGTATCTTCCTCAAGCAGCTTTCCAAGGGAGGTAAAGACCTTATCTTCGCTACCCTTTACCTTTGCAACCACTGCATAGGATAATACAGGTGGTATAGGATCTAAGGATTTAAAGATAATGGGATCTGCTTCATCACACAGAGTATCTCCAGTATATGTCTCCTTGAGCTTTGGAATTGCAACAATATCGCCTGTAATGGCAGTATTAACTGGAGTCTGCTTTTTTCCTTCAAGGATGAGGATCTGTCCGAATTTCTCTTTTACTGACCTATTGGGATTAAAGAGGGTCATATCTGTGGTGAGTTTTCCTGAGAATATCCTCAGTATACTGAGCCTTCCTGCAAAGGGATCTGCAATGGTCTTTATAACCAGTCCAAAGAAGGGCCCATCAACCGATGCCTCCCTCTTAATCTCATCTCCACTTTTGGGATCTTTGCCCACAAAAGGGTCCCTTTCTAAGGGAGAGGGAAGACCATTTACAATAAGGTTCATAAGATGAACTATTCCCATATTGTGAAGAGCAGATCCAGCACATATGGGTATCAGGACTCCCTTTTTGATGCTTTCATAGAGGGTCTTTTCGATCTCCTCATGGGAAAGCTCCTCTCCCTCTAAGTACTTCTCCATTAGTTCATCATTGTCTTCAATAATATTTTCCACTATCTTCTCCCTCCACTCCTCCACCACATCTGCCATATCTTCTGGGATATCTCCCTCCTTAAACTTTCCGCTTCCATCTTTTTCGTAGAAATATGCCTTTCCCCTTATAAGATCCACTATGCCATTGAAGCGATCTTCTGCTCCAATAGGGATATATATAGGAGTGAGAGTAATGGAAAAGGCATTGGATAGTTCATCCATGGCCTGAAAAAAGTCCGCACGTTCCCTTTCCATCTTATTTATGAATATTATTCTGGGCAGGGAGAGTTCATCTGTAAATTCCCATATCTTCTCTGTCCCCACTTTGACACCTGAAGTAGCATCTATTAAAAGCACCACTCCATCTGCTGCCTGAAGACACATACGGGTATCAGAGAGGAAATTGTCATCCCCAGGAGTATCAATGAGATTAACATAATGGCCTTTCCAGTTTAGATGATGAAAGGAGGTGGAGATGGTTATCTTTCTCTTTATCTCCTCAGGTTCAAAGTCAAGGGTTGAATTTCCTTCATCCACTCTTCCAAGCCTCTGAATGGCCTTTCCATTAAATAGCATTGCCTCAGAGACAGTGGTCTTTCCAGATCCCACATGGGATATCAATGCCACATTTCTTATCTTTGATGATTGCCTTTCCATAACTATTCCTCTCTTTTATATTCTTTCCCTAAGAAGAGGGCTGGTAAGTAAACACCGAATTTAAATTAAATAAAAGATCAAAGTCAAGGATCAAATAATGCCTTTAGTCCTTACCTCCTTTCTGTTTTGCCAAAAAGGGTGTAAGAAGATCAATGGGTAAGGGAAAGATAGTTGTGGAGTTACTTTCAGAGGATATCTCCCTGAGGGTCTGAAGGAATCTTAGTTGTAGTGCCTGTGGGAACTTCTGGATTATCTCTGCTGCCTCAGCGAGTCTGGTGGCTGCCTGGTATTCACCCTCTGCATTAATTACCTTTGCTCTTCTTTCTCTTTCTGCCTCTGCCTGCCTTGCCATAGCCCTCTGCATCTCCTGAGGTAGATCTATATGTTTTAACTCCACAGTTGTAACCTTTATCCCCCAGGGGTCTGTATGCTGATCCAGGATGCTTTGAAGCTGGGTATTGATCTTTTCCCTTTCTGAAAGCAGTTCATCCAGTTCCACCTGACCACAGACGCTTCTCAGTGTGGTCTGAGCAAGCTGAGAGGTGGCAAAGAGATAGTTTTCAACCTCAATGGTTGCCTTTGTGGGATCCATGACCCTGAAATACACCACTGCATTTACCTTGATAGATACATTATCTCTGGTAATCACATCTTGAGATGGCACATCCATGGTAACAAGTCTCAGGCTTACCTTTACCATCTTATCTATAATGGGTATCAATATTATAAGCCCTGGGCCTTTAGTTCCTATGACCCTACCTAAGCGGAAGATAACCCCCCTTTCAAACTCTTTAAGGATCCTTATGGCAGATGAAAGAAACATAATTATTAAGACTAATGCTACTATCCAGAACATATTTAACCTCCTAATCTTCTTTTTATCTCTTTATCTGTCTGACCTTTAATAAAAGCCCCTCAATATCCTGAACCTCCACCTTCTCCCCACTGGGTATCTTTTTGTCAGATACCGCCTTCCAGTATTCTCCATGGACAAATACAAGCCCCTCAGGGTCAATGTCCTCTTTTACAATCCCAATCTCTCCGATAAGTCCTTCAAGGCCGCTTCTGGGTCTGCTTCTGTATGCCTTAAAGGCTAATGCAGACACAATGGCAAAGAAGGCACCTATGAGAACGATGGTTGGTGCCATAAGTCTGAGGGAGACCTTAAGGTTTTCAAACAGCATTATGGAACCCAATGCAAGTGAGATGAGACCACCAATGGTAAGAAGTCCATAGCTCTGAACCTTTAACTCAGCAATAAAAAATATTATACCCAGAATTATTAAAAGTAACCCTGCATAATTCACTGGCAGGGTCTGAAAGGAGTAGAATGCCAGTATAAGAGAGATTCCGCCTATCACTCCTGGGAATATGGCACCTGGATGTGCCAGTTCAAAATAGAGTCCTGCAAGTCCTATCATCATAAGTATATATGCAATATTGGGATCGCTGATTGTCTTGAGTATCTTATCCCTCAGTCCGGGGGAGAAATAAGATCTCTCTATATCTTTTGTATGTAGTGTTATCTTTCCCCCTTTTATATCTACCATCACTCCATTTAGCTTTTTAAGGAGTTCATCCATATCTGAGGCGACCATATCAATTACCCCTTCTTTGAGGGCCTCCTTTGCAGTGATGGATACGCTCTCTCTGATAGCCTTCTCTACCCATTCATGGTTTCTGCCCTTCTCTTTTGCAATTCCCCTTCCATAGGATGCCATATCATTTAAGACCTTCTCATTCATGGTGCGATTTATCTCCTTACCCCCCACTGTGACCGGATGTGCAGCGCCGATATTGGTTCCAGGTGCCATGGCAGCGATATGTGCAGAGATGGTAATTAATACCCCGGCAGAGGCAGCTCCAGCCCCATTTGGTGCCACAAACACAACTACTGGGATATCCGAGTTCATAATGTCTTTGACCATGGATCTCATGGAAGAGGCTAATCCACCAGGGGTGTCCAATCTTAAGATGATAATATGCGCATTTTGCCGTTTTGCCTCCTTAAAGCCCCGATGTAGATACATTGCCATTGCAGGATTAATGGGGCCTTCAAGTTCCATAATAAATGCTATCCTATGGACTCTGTCTTCTGAAAGGACAGATCTAAGAGGCAGCAGAAATGCAACAATAAGATACATAAGAGCTAAAAAGGATCTCTTTAAAGCTATAAATTTCAATTCCTTCCCTCCAGCCCTAAATGCCTTATTATCTGCTTCATATCCTCCCAGACCTCCCTCTTTGAAGAGGGATTTCTCAAGAGGAACGCAGGATGATATGTGGGCATTACAGGTATATCCTTCCATTTTAGCCATTTACCCCTTACCTCTGTTATCTTCATATCCCTCCTAAATAGTCCGATGAGTGCGATTCTACCCAATGTGCATATCACCTCTGGTGCGATTATCTCTAACTGCTTTTCAAGGTAAGGAACACATCTTTCCATCTCATGCCTCTTTGGATCTCTGTTTCTGGGTGGTCTGCACTTTATCACATTGCATATATATACATCCTCTCTCTTAAGACCCATGGCAGCTATTATCTTGGTAAGAAGTCTTCCTGCCTCTCCCACAAAGGGTCTACCTTCTAAGTCCTCTTCCCTACCAGGTGCCTCTCCTACAAACACAAGCTGTGCATTACTTGAACCTTCTCCTATTACAATGTTCTTTCTTCCCTTGTGCAGCTCACATCTTCTGCATCCCTCAATATACTGTCTTAGTTCATCCAGATCATTAATATTAAATAATGGGTCTCTGATATAGCTTTTGCTTTCTTTTGAAAGCCTAACATCTCTTATACCCATAATACTGTAATATCTCAGTCTCCTCTCTAAGGCCTCTATTTCAGGGATTATAGACTCTATCACCTCTTCTGATCCAATAGCGATACAACATGATCTAAGATGATATTTGCCACCACCTCTTTTTTTAAAAGGGGCAGTCCCTGAACCCTTCCATCTCTGTGAATGATCTTTACAAGGTTGGTATCTGTCTGAAAACCCGAATCCTTTCTGGATACATCGTTTGCAACTATGAAGTCCAGATTCTTTTCTTTCAGCTTCTTTTTGGCATTTTGGATAACATCCTCTGTCTCTGCGGCAAATCCAACCAAGACACACCGCCTCTTAGATCTTTTCTTTCCCAGTTCACTCAATATATCGGGATTTTTTACAAGCTCTATGGTAAGGGACTCAAGCCCCTTTTTTATCTTACTCTTTGCCATGTATCTGGGTCTATAATCTGAAACCGCAGCTGCCTTTATTATGGCATCTGCTCCCTCAGCCCTATCTATCACAGCATCTTTCATCTCTCTTGCAGAATTGATCTCTACAAATTCAACCCCTCTTGGTGGTCTTTCATTTGAAGGCCCACTGATAAGTGCCACTTCAGCCCCCCTCAGATAGGCCTCCTTTGCAAGGGCATATCCCATCTTTCCGCTGGATCTGTTGGTAATAAAACGCACAGGGTCTATTGCCTCCCATGTGGGTCCAGCAGTTACTACAATCCGCCTTCCCTCCAAGTCCTTAGAAGAGAGCAGGTATCTGATCTCATATAAAATATCTTCAGGATCTGGAAGTCTTCCAGGGCCAATTTCACCACATGCAAGCTCCCCTTCTGAAGGCTCCATAACCCTTATTCCCCTATTTCTCAGCAATTCAATATTCTGAGAGATAACAGGATTCTGATACATCTTGCTGTTCATAGATGGGCATATGAGTATAGGACACCCTGCTGCCAAGATCATAGTTGTCAAAAAATCATCTGCGATTCCATGAGCGAGCTTGGAGATGATATTTGCAGTTGCAGGAGCAATGGCTATTAAATCACCATATCGGGCCCAACTGATATGTAACATCTCAGGGCCTTCTTGGGAGAACATATCCCAGATCACTTTTTCTCCAGTTATGGCTTCAAAGGTAAGGGGAGTCACAAATTTAGTTCCATTCTTTGTCATACATACCCTTACCTTGGCTCCCCCTGATATGAGCAATCTAACAAGCTCAACCGCCTTATATGCGGCAATTCCACCACTTATTCCAATCACTATCCTTTTATCTTTAAGTGACATAGATCTATTTAAACTAAAAATCCTTCCAATGACAATAGAAATCTATCGATTCTCAAGATTCCTTGACACCTTTTAAAGGCATTAAATATACTTCCACTTAGATCCTGAATTCTTTGGAGGTAATATGAAGGTCTTGGTATATGGCTCTGGCGGAAGGGATCACTGCTTGGCAGATAAATATGGGGATAGCCCCCATGTGGATAAGGTCTATTTTGCTCCAGGAAATCCAGGCATCCTATATACACCAAAGGGGAAAAGGGGGCTGATAGAAAGGGTGCCTATAAGAGACTTCAATGAGATAGCCAAGTTTTGTAAAGAAAACAGAGTGGATCTTGTGGATGTGGGATCTGAAAACCCTTTGGAAGAAGGGCTGATTGATGTGCTTGAGGCAAATGGGATCAGGGCCATAGGACCCAGAAGGGAATATGTTAAAATTGAGAGCGACAGGGCATTTACGGATGATATGCTTTCAAGGATAGGTGTTCCCAAGCCCCAATACAGGGTCTTTAGAGATCCTGATAAGGCCAAAGAGTATGTAAAAAATATAGGGTATCAGGTGGTGGTAAAGGCAAATGGCCTTGCAGCCGGAAAAGGGGTGATTGTATGTGATGATGTGGATGATGCCATTGATGCCATAGATAGGATCATGGTAAAGAAGATATTTGGAAGCTCAGGGGAGAGGATAGTGATTGAAGAGAGAAAATATGGCACAGAGATATCCTTTTTTGCATACTTAGATGGAAGGCATGTAATGCCTTTAAAGATGTTTGCTCAGGACTATAAGCCCGCTTTTGACCCTGATGATACTGAAGAGATAGAGAGGTTTGGTGGAAATCTTAATACCGGTGGCACAGGCTGTTATTGCCCCCATAGATTGGTCAGCCCCTGGCTTATAAATCGAATCATCAAGGAGATAGTGAATCCCACTGTAAATGAGATATATAATACTTTTGGTTGGGAATATAGGGGGGTCTTATATTTTGGCCTTAACCTTGATCCCTACAATCACCTGGATGTGTTTGAGATAAATGTGCGACACGGTGATCCTGAATGGGAGGTTATATCCAGAAAGCTAAGCACCGATCTATTTGAGATCTCCATGGCGGTATGTGAAGGAAGACTGGATAATATAAGACAGGTCTGGAATGACAGATACTATGTGGATCTGATTGCAATGGAAGGGAGATCAAAGGCACAACGTGGATGGAATAAGGGGTATCCTGGAAGATATGGAAAGGGACATAAGATTGAGGGACTAAATCAGATAGAGAGGGGGGTGGTCATATATTTTGCAGGAGTAGATGAAGATCATCAAAAGGGGCTTATTACCTTTGGCGGAAGGGTCTTGCATGTAGTTTCAGGGGGAAAGAGCCTTGAAGAGGCAAGGGAAAGAGCCTATAGAAATATCTCTAAGATCAGATTTCTGGATCACAATAACAACAATCAAAACTGTATGCGTTACAGAAAGACCATAGGATTTTTATAGCTATTGATGGACCCAGAAGCTCAGAGAAGAGGTGGCCAATTTAAGCTTGTAAAGTTTTTTTCCATTGCAAGCCTTATTGTTATTTTTATTTTCAGTATTCCCTTTACCATATTTATCACACAAAAGGCGAGGTCCCTTATACTTAAGACCTATCAAAATTATGCCATGCTTGTGGGAAAGAATCTAAACTATCAGGTCTTTCAATATTTTGTTCTTCCTGTTACAAAAAGATATGGTAGAATAAGGTTGAGAGAGAAGGAGCAATATGAATTGATGGATCAGATAGTAAAGAATACCATTCATGGGTTTAAGATTGAGATTGTAAATATTTATGACATCGGAAAGGGAGTAATTGCCTATAGCACCGATTCATCTCTCATTGGAAGACATGCATCTAAGACAAAGGGATACCTAGGTGCCATTAAGGGAGAGATGTCTTCTGAGATCCTATCCTCTAAGACGCTTTTCTGGAAGATGGGGTATCTCATAGACAGAGAGGTAAGGCTGAGGACCTATATCCCCTTTAAGGTAATTGATCCATATACAGGGAAGAGGATCTATGTGGCAGGGGTATTTGAACTGGTTCAGAATATGAGTAGCGAATATAGAGAGCTTTTGAGGTTTCAATATCTCATCGTAGGGCTTTCTGTTCTAATTATGGCCTTTATATTCTTGGCTTTAATCCTCATTGTAAGAAGGGCAGAGAGGCTCATTGAACAGCGGATTGAAGAGCAAATGGAGCTTGAAAGACAACTAAATCAGGCAGAAAGGCTTGCCATACTTGGAAAGATGGTTGCCACCATATCTCATGAGATAAAGAACCCGCTGGGTGTAATTAAGAGCACTGCAGAGCTATTGGGCACAATGGAGGGAATGGGTGAACAGCAAAAGAGGCTTTCAGATATCATCAATGAAGAGGCCATAAGATTAAACAGGATCGTTACAGAATTTCTAGACTTTGCTAGACCCTCCACATTAAAGCTAAAAGAATGTGACCTAATAGGGATAATTAAAAGAGGACTTGATTTTATAAGACCTGAACTGGAAAAGAGAGGAATAAGGCTAAAAAACCATATAGTGGATCAAAGGCTTCTCGTGATGGCAGATGAAGGCCAGCTCTACAGGGTATTTCTAAATATCTTTATGAACGCTGTTCAGGCAATGGAAGGAGGGGGTGAGCTCAGTATCTCATTAAGTAGGAATAAGAGCTATATAATAGAGATTCAGGACAGCGGAGAGGGGATAGAGAAGGAGGAGCTTGAAAAGATCTTTGAACCCTTTTATACCACAAAGGATAAAGGAACCGGACTTGGACTTTCAATTGTAAAGAAGATTATGGATGCACATGGTGGAAAGATATGGATTAAAAGTGAAAGGGGTAGAGGAACAAAGGTCTATATTGAGATTCCCATCTCCTTAGGGGCTAAGTCATGAACACCATATTGGTTGTGGATGATGAAAAGAACTATCTTGTGGTATTGGAGACATTACTGAGGTCTGAAGGTTATGAGGTAATAACTGCCGATAATGCCAAGGATGCCTTGGAGATAGTCTTGGAGTCCGATGTGGATCTTGTGCTAACCGATATGAAGATGCCAGGAATAAGCGGAATGGAACTGTTGGAGACAATAAAGAGGAGAAAGCCTGATATACCGGTTATTATGATGACCGCATATGGAACCATTGAGATGGCAGTGGAGGCTATGAAAAAGAATGCCTATGACTATATTACCAAGCCATTTAAAAACGAAGAGCTTAAACGGACCATTAGAAAGGCAATAGAAAACTACACCCTATTAAAAGAGAATAGGAGATTAAGCAGAGAGCTCAGAGAGAGATACAGATTTGCAAACATAATAGGCAAGAGTAAGCCCATGCTTGAGATCTTTTCAACCATTGAAAAGATCGCATCCAGTAGGGCCTCTGTCCTTATAACCGGAGAGTCAGGCACAGGAAAGGAACTCATCGCAAAGGCAATACACTACAGTGGCTCCCGTAAAGATGGACCCTTTATCTCTGTAAATTGTGGGGCACTTACCGAGACCCTGCTTGAAAGTGAGCTCTTTGGCCATGAAAGGGGGGCTTTTACAGGTGCCATAGCCATGAAGAAGGGCAGATTTGAACTTGCAGATAAAGGCACCCTTTTTTTGGATGAGATCGGAGATATGCCTGCCTCACTACAGGTCAAGCTCCTAAGAGTGCTTCAGGAGATGGAGTTTGAAAGGGTAGGTGGAACCCGCACCATAAAGGTTGATGTCAGAATCATCTCTGCTTCCAACAAGACTATGAAAGAGGAGGTAGAAGAAGGGAGATTCAGGGAGGATCTCTTCTATAGGTTAAATGTTATACACATTCATATTCCTCCCCTAAGGGAGAGGGTGGAGGATATTAAGCTTTTGGTAAATTACTTCATAGATAAATATTCTAAGGAGGAAGGGAAAGAAGGGCTAAAGATCTCGGCAGACGCATGGAAGGCACTGTATGGCTATCATTGGCCTGGAAATGTAAGAGAACTTGAAAACGTGATAGAGAGAGCAGTGGTTCTAAATTCAGATGGAATTATTGATCTTGATGACCTTCCCTTAGAGATATCCAAAAAGGATCAGGAATTGGACATCGACAGATTTATCCCCATAGGAGCTGCCCTTCAGAAGACCTTAGAGGAGATAGAAAAGGCACTTATAACCAGAGCACTAAGATATAACAATAATGTTCAGGCACACGCTGCCAGAATGCTTGGAATAACCAAGAGCCTTATGCAACATAAGATCAAGAAGTATAATATTAAAGTGGGCTGAGTAAAAAATCTTATACTGAAATCCGGCTTTAATTTCAATATCTTAAAGAGGAGATATAAATTTTCCAATATTTGAGTTCAAAAGTTTGAACCTTTTAAATATTCTTAAGTCCCTGGTCTAATTACAGAAAAGAAATGATATTAAGCACTTACAAATTTATCCTAATTTGGCAAGTAATTTGCTTATATATCTTTACAAAGATAGACTCTTTCCTCCTAAGCAGGAGATCGGCTCAGAGAGGGGCGATCTCCTGCTTTTAATATCCCAATTTTCTTAATGCCTTTGGATCTTTTGTCCATCTCTTTTCAACCTTTACAAAGAGCTCCAGATAGACCCTTTTCTGAAATAGAAACTCAAGCTCCTCCCTTGCACTTTTACCTATCTTCTTAATCATCTTACCATTTTTACCTATCAAGATGGCCTTCTGTGAACCGGTTTCCACATATATGGTGCCATTTATGTGGAGCATATCCTTTTCAGGGGTCTCCCTGATAAGTTCAATTCCCACTGCACAGCTATATGGAATCTCCTGTCTGGTAAATAGATATATCTTTTCTCTGATGATCTCTGAGATAAAAAATTCCTGCGACTTATCAGTGAACATATCTTTGGGAAAGAGCAATGGGCCTGGTTTAAGATACTCTTTAATGCAGCTCATTACCCTATCAATCCCGCTTCTTTTAAGGGCTGATATAGGAATAATCTCTTTAAATTCAAATATCTTTTGATACTGATCTATGATTGGGAGGAGTTGTTCTTTGGCCCCCTTATCTATCTTATTGATCAAGAGGATGATATCTTTCTTAGCCTCTCTGATGGATTCAAGCACCATGGGGATTTCAGGTGGATGGGGGTTGGGCATCTCTATCATGAGAAGCACCACATCCACTTCAAATAGAGCCGCTTTAGCAGATTCCACCATGCTTTCATGAAGGGGGGTCCATGGCCTATGTATTCCAGGGGTATCCATAAAGATAAGCTGATAACTATCTCCATGATATATGCCTATTATCCTGTTTCTGGTGGTCTGAGGCCTTGTGCTGATTATAGCAACCTTTCTTCCCAGGATCTGATTTAAGAGGGTAGATTTTCCCACATTAGGGGGGCCAACTATAGCTATTATTGAATTATACGTTTCAGATCTTATCTCTGGATCCATATCGGTTTCTCACTGCACCTTAATTGAGTTAGGAAGAATTCCTGAATCAATACTTATCTCTTTAATTCTTATATTTAGATCTTTTTCAAGCCCCTCTATCCCCTCCCTTTTATATCCTATAAGCAGCGGTATATCCTTTGGATTTATTGTTATTTTTATTTCTGAATCAGGGGTAATATTCTTAAATTTCGGTCTAATGAGCTTATGGAAAATCCTGGATCTTACCATGAATCCAAAGCTTTCATGCCAGGGGCCTGCAACTATCTCATCCTTTAAACCGGGGGAGCTCATAAGGCCGATCCTGATTACTGGAATACCTCTATTTTCAAGTCTGATACATGATTCAGCACAGAGCTCCACTGCCTCATAGAGCCCCATGGGCCTATATCTGCCTTCCATATAGAGCCTTTCAAGTGCTGTACCTCTGATTACTACAAGGGGGTAGAGTCTTACCATATCAGGTAAAAGTTCAATTACTTTTTCAAGATTTTTCAAAAACTCCGATCTGCTCTCTCCTGGAAGCCCAGGCAGAAGTTGAAGCCCCAGCTTTAGGTCATTCTTTTTTAAAAAATTAACCGCATTAATAGTGTCAGATACTCCATGTCCTCTCTTTGCAAGGAATAGGGCCTTCTCTTTCATAGACTGTGCCCCCAATTCCACACATCGAACCCCATATTGTATCATCAGATTGAGCTTTTCTTGATCCATACTATCGGGCCTTGTGCTTACCCTTATGGAATGAAAGAGGCGATCCTTAATATATGGAAAGACCAATTTGAGTAGATGCTCTATGATATCTTTTTTAAGCCCCATGAAGTTTCCACCAAAGAATGCGATTTCTCTTTTAGGATATGTATGGAACCTTTTGGATCTAAGAGCCTTTTTAATGGTATCTAAGATCAGTCTATCCTTTATATCAGCTCTTCTATATGAGGTGATCTTTGCCTGATTACAGAATATACATCTATAAGGGCATCCCATATTGGGAATAAATATGGGAACTATAAATTGTCTCTCTTTTTTAGCCATATAAGTGCCCATTTTGCGGCCTCCTTTTGAGCCTGTTTTTTATTCTTACCCTTTCCAACCCCGATTATCTTCCCTTCTACCTTGACTCCTATTGTAAAGCACTTTTCATGCTCAGGACCCTCTTCAGAGAGCAATAAATAAGATGGGATCTTCTTAAAGTGCCTCTGTGTATATTCCTGAAGCTGACTCTTGTAATCTTTTAGTTTACCTTTATTAGAAGGATTCTTAATCAAGGGGTCAAATATCTTTCTAATTACTTCCTTAACAGTGTAATAGTCTGAGTCAAGATATATGGCTCCGATGAGGGCCTCAAGGGTATCGGAAAGTATCTTAGAGCTCTTTCTTCCCCCTTGAATCTCTTCCCCTTTTCCAAGATAGATAAATCTGTCTATTCCAAGGATTAAGGCTATCTGAGATAGGGAATCTTCATTTATAATTGATGCCCTGATTCTTGAAAGCCCCCCTTCATCTTCCCCTTTCCAGAGATTTAGAATTATATCTGTTATGGCAAGCTCAAGAACAGCGTCTCCTAAGAATTCAAGTCTTTCAAAGTGCTCTGGGCCAATGTATTCAGGATTTTCATTTATATAGCTTGGATGCATCAGGGCTGATCTGAGAAGTCCCATATCCTTAAAGACATAACCTATGATCTTAGATAGTCTATGAGACCTTTGCATAACCCCTTTTTACACTGGGGGTTACACCCCCAGACCCCCAAAAATTAACTTAAAATAACCCATAATTACAGCTTTTTATGAGAGCTTTGAGAAATTCAAAGCTCTCAGTCTATGAAGATTTTTATCTCCTCCCATAAAGACTATTTATAAAATATATAGATTGAGGTTGACAATCCTGATTTTTTAGATAAATTTTAATTTAAAGGTGGGGCTGTAGCTCAGTTGGGAGAGCGCGTGAATGGCATTCACGAGGTCGGCGGTTCGATCCCGCTCAGCTCCACCATCTTTATTCCGAGACCTTTGCATAATCCCTTTTTACACTGCGACCTCTGTCATTGCGAGCGAAGCGAAGCAATCTCATATCTTTTATAGATTGCTTCGCAATGACAGATTCCATTTACAGCTTTTTTATGAGAGCTTTGAGAAATTCAAAGCTCTCATTCCATCTTGGAGCTTTCACTATTATATCTTGAAGAAAACACAGCCGCCATTCCTTGAAATACATTACATCTGGAAAAGACATATTCAGCAATCTCTTTTCTCTTTGCATCTGAAAGACTATTAAAGATCCTTACAAATTTCTCTTCATCTCTGATCTTAGATAGCTCATCCCATATCCTATCAGCAGTTAATTGTTCATCTATCTGAGTTTCAGGGCCCTGATCTTTCACAGAAAGTCTCATTATTTCTGAAATCAGATCTTCTATCTCTCTTATAAGCTCTTTGAGCTCTTTTTTTAATCCTTCAGGATCCATATGATATGAAGTGATTGGTATAGAATAGTCTTTGCTGCCAATCCTTATATCTAATCCTAAGGCAATTCCTTTACCCTCTTCCCTGCGATCAATTATATTAAAGAGCATCAACTTTTTTCCCCTTTAGCATTAAAGGTAGGCCTGAAATCATCAGTATTACCCTGTCTGCAATACGAGCGATCCTCTGGTTCAATCCACCTAAAAGGTCTCTATACTCTCTTCCCAGCCTATATGCGGGCACCACTCCCATTCCTACCTCATTAGATACCAATATAAGATTTATGTTTTTGGAAGATAATGCACATATAAGGTCGTCTATATATCTTTCTACTATCTGTGGCCGCTTTAAGAGGATGTTACTGAGCCAGATGCTTATACAGTCAACTAATATGACATCAAATCCATGAGAGTTTTCTTCGATATACTTTGTAATTTCAAAAGGCTCCTCCACCACCTTCCACCTATGCCCCCTTTCCATCTTGTGCCGCTGAATCCTCTCTTCCATCTCCTTATCTTCTGCAATGGCAGTGGCTATAAGCATATAACTTTTAAATTTATTTTCAATATATCTCACTGCCCAAGAGCTCTTTCCGCTTCTTGCACCTCCTGTAATTAAGATCAGCTCCTTTCTATTATCTTTCATGAGAGAGCTTTGCATAACCCCTTTTTACACTGGGGGTTACACCCCCCCTCCGGGACGGATGACCCTCTGGGTCGGAGACCAGACCCCCAAAATTAGCTTTAAATAACCCATAATTACAGCTTCTTTCTGAGAGCTTTGGAAAATTCAAAGCTCTCATGAATTATATTAACTTTCTAGAAAGGAATCTACTATAGGATTATTTCATATCCCTCTTTTGCGGCCTCTAATTCCATGTCTGAAGCATGACCTTTTATTATCGCTCTACACTTTTCCTCTATCCCTTCTATTTCATGATCTTTTCTTGAGGGGTCATGGTGAAATAGTATCAGCCTCTTTACCCCTGCATCCAGTGCGAATCGCGTTACTGACACAAAGTCAGAATGTCCCCATCCCTTTTTCTCTTCCAATTCCTCAGGGGTATATTGGGAGTCATGGATCAGGATATCCACTCCTTCACAGAATTTTTTATATCCCATCTCATCTTTTTTTAGGGCCTCATCTGTCAATTCATTATCAGTAAGGAATACAATCTCTTTATCACCTTCAATAAATTTAAAACCATATCCTCCCTGTGGATGTTTAAGAGGAATTCGGTCAATAATGGTATCATCTATCTCGAGTGGACCATCTCTTAGCCTATCTTCAAATACTATTTTTGCCTTTAATTGATCAAAGGTGATAGGGAAAAATCCGTCTCCCATTTTGGTATCAAATGTATATCTCAACCCTTTCATACAGGATGGGTATCCATCCACTATGATCTTACAGGCAGGGTCGTATATGAGATTAAAGAAGGGGAATCCCATGATATGATCCCAGTGGATATGGGTTATAAAGAGATATATCTCTTTAATTCCATCTTTTATCAACTCATCACCGGCTGCTCTGATACCAGATCCTGCATCAATTATGATCCTTCTTCCGCTTTCAAGTCTTAATTCAAGACAGGTGGTATTTCCTCCATATAGGATGGTGTCTCTTCCTGGAGAGGGTATGGAACCACGTGTTCCCCAAAATTTTATCTGCATTAAGTAGTCCTGAGATTTAATATTAAAAAGTTTACTATGTTTATTTCATGATTTCAAAACTTGTCAATAAAAATAATTTAAGGATACACCCCCTGCTCTTACAGAGAGCGTATCCTCAAATTTAAAGGTTAGCTCTTTACATCTGATGCAGATAGCTCTTTTCGGCTGATAATAGAGTATTGATATAGAAACTCTTCTTCACTCTGTTGGCATTTTACCAGTTGTAACTTATCAGCACCATCCTTAAAGGGTTTATCAAAAGAATTAAGCCACTCATTAAGTCTTCTACTTACCTCTGCCACCCTCTCCTTTAAAGGCATATCCTTTGGAAGATTAATTACGATAGATTCTGTCATCTTCTCTCCCATATTGTCTTTTCATCTCCTAAATAGAAATTATTTTATTGCCTCCCTTAATGCCTTTCCTGGCACAAACTTTGGAACATTCTTAGCCTTAATCTTGATCTCCTCTCCTGTCTGTGGATTCCTACCTTTCCTTGCCTTTCTCCTTGAAACCTTAAATGTCCCAAATCCCACCAGAGTGACACTATCTTTCTTTTTGAGAGCGTCTGTAATGGTTGAAAAGATGCAATCAATGGCCTCTTGTGCCATCTTTTTGTTACCCACAACCTTTGCCAATTCATTAATTAAATCACCTTTATTCATACCCCTCCCTCCTAAAATAAAATTTTTTTTACATTATCAATTGTAATATTTATTTCAAGCAAAAAAATTCTTAAAAATCAAAAATATTGACTATCTTTGCCTAAATTTTAATGAGATGGTCTTTATCTTAGAAAACGCCTTTTTCTTTTCCTCATCCCAGCATGGAATAAGGGTATTATTGTGAAAGAGAGGCTCTTGTGTTAAATCCCATGGAGATACCTCCACCGCCCTTTTCCAAAGGGGTGTATGGGGTAGAGGAGAGTACTCCGAAAGATATGGGGTTGTGCCTATGGACCCCGCAATTTGAATGCTCTCTATTATGGAGTTAATATCCTGATCTGGAAGTCCTGTCATTATGTATGTGCCTATCTGATCCCTTTTAAATCCTGCCTCTCTCAATGCCACTACTGAACTTTTAAATTCTTCCTCAGATACCTTTTTATCCATTCTCCTGTGGAAGTTATCATCTATACTTTCAAGCCCCAATCTGATGGTCTTAAAGCCAGAGAGATACATCAATTCAGCTACATCTCTGTCTATCCATCTTATATGCAATGCATTGGGTGTATGAAACCGTATATTTAGTCCCTTATCTATTACACTCTTTAGAATTTGAAAGAGATGTCTTTCAAAGTCAAAGAGCAATGCATCATCATAGAATGCAAAATCCCGTATCCCGTATTCCCTATTCCAGTAGAGGATCTCCTCAAATACCTCCTCAGGATCTCTTCTAATAAGCTTGGGGAAGAGATAAGGGCTTGCACAATAACTGCATCTAAAGGGGCAACCAGTGGATGTCTGAATACAGATATAGTCAAGTCCATAGAGGAGATTAAAGGCCGGGTAAGGATTTTTTTTCTTTATCTTTCTATCATACGGGATTCCAAGTTCATCTAAGATATTAATGATCTGATCTTCTATGGAGTCATCTCTGCAGTCAATAATTAGATCCGCGTTTGAAAACCTATTTGCATGTTCCCGACACAGGGTTGCATAGATTCCTCCTAAGACAATGGGAATATCTGGGTGGATCTTTTTGGAAATATCTATTGCCCTGAAAACTCCTGGATACCAATAGGTCATGAGGGAGGTTATAAATATGGCTGATGGTGACTTTACCCTCTTGAGCTCCTTTATAAATGTATCCTCTGAAATCCCATATCTATAGTATTCCCTAAGATACCCTCTTAGCGGTTCTGGATGAGGTATCCTCTTTTTAAAAAACTTGCCTGTTCCATATCTCCTCCTCTTTGGCCTTCTGTGAAGGGGGATATCTGGATTATATATGTCCAGGCAGTCAATTAATATGACATCAAGCCCCAGATTTCTGAGTATTCCGGCAATCTTTAGTATCCCCAATGGCTTTGCCCAGAGGTCATGGGCAGCGAAGTCATATATCCAGGGATTTAAACATATTACAGTAGATGACATAAGGGTAAATTATTTATCTTCAAAATCGGCATATCTGGATAACCTGTCTACATCGTATCCTGCCTTTTTATAGTTGTCTAAGGCCCTCATTCTAAGAGATGCATCCTTGGTCTTCTCTGCATGTTTATCCGCAAGTTCTGCGGCATGACTCCACATCTCTTCTCTTTCATATTCCTGAATCTTTCTTTCCACCTTTAAAGACTCTTCAGAGCTTTCCACTATTGCAGCCCTGCACCAAGATATGATCTTTCTAATCTTTCCCCCGCATGAAGGGCATCTGTTTAGCGGCAGATCATTCACCTTTTGTAACACCTCAAACCTATCCCTGCATTTTGAACATCCCTTTTGAGGATCTATTGCCTGATATTCATATATGGGCATTGGTAGTTTCCTTATAATATGGAATTTTTATAAAAGATAATCCCTCTTTTTAATATTGCAATTGACTAAGGTAGATGCAACGCATAATATTATCTAATATAAAAATAGAGCCTTATGAGGAAATTATGAATGAAAATGAATTTAGAGAAAAATATATGAACCTCAGGATACTAAAGAGTGTTCAAGAATATTTGAAATCTAAAGGAACATCTTCAGTTGCAATATACCCCATAACTGTTCCAGATGAGCTTGTGTATCAGATTACACAGAAAGAAGGGCCTGAGAAATGTGACAGGCTTATTCATCATATCTTCAGAATAGGACTTACGGTATGGAGTGAAAAGCTGTATAATGAAGTGTTTGGATCCCCAGAGAAGCTTGAAGAATTTATTGATAAAGTGAAAAAAAGAAAGAGATAGAGCTCTGATTCCCTTCCCAGATCCTTAAACCGGGTATTTTTATCGAGAGCTTTGAATTTTTTAAGGCTCTCAAAAAACTGTAATTATGAGTTATTTAAAGTTAATTTTGGGGGTCTGGTCTCCGACCC
>Ga0190361_1000348_pt1 | contig 18940 bp, 16 predicted proteins | sample 48721845_MG_FD_161273 | JGI IMG/M metagenome (GOLD analysis project Ga0190361, IMG submission 161273) | Hydrothermal vent microbial mat bacterial communities from Southern Trench, Guaymas Basin, Mexico - 4872-18-4-5_MG | ecosystem: Environmental > Aquatic > Marine > Hydrothermal vents >... | reverse complement strand
AATTATATTAATCTCATCATCTTTGGTTAGGGCAGCAAAGTAGTTTGCCTCTTTTACATTAGCTTCACTGAATAATTCCTCTGAAGTAATATCTCCTCTAAGAATTAAACTGGTTGATTTTTGTGCAAACTCTTTAGCCTTAAATATATTTGATTCAATTATCCTTACTGGGATATTTCTTCGTTCCAGCCAGCCAGAAATATAACTGGTTATCTGTTCAGCACCTAAAAGGACTACCAGATCCAGTTTTTCCGGACTTAGTCCTATTACTTTTTCAATTTCAGCTTTGGTTGATGGGTCTCCCAAGACCAGTATTTTATCTCCTTCAGAAAACAAAGTATTGCCATGAGGAATTGAAAAGCCAGTTTCAGTAATATGTCCTACTATTATCCAGCCTTTAGGGAATTCAATATCTTTAATTGATTTTCCAGCTATCTCAGTTCCAACTGTAAGTTTTAATATTTTTACCTTTCCTTTAGCTAATATTTCTACTTCCTCAGCCGGAGGAGTAGTAATTAATCTAATCAATCCCCTAGCTATAGATAAATCTGGATTAATTAGCTTAATTTCAGGTGCTTTTACTAAAGGATTTGCTAGATTTTGATACTGATTTATTCTGATTACAATTTTTTCAACCCCAAATTTTTTAGCCAGTAGTCCAGATAATATGTTGACACTATCGTTGTTGGTAAGAGCCAGGAAAGCATCAGTTTTTTCCTCTAAAGCTGAAAGTAATACTTCAGGATTTGCTCCATCATTTTCAATTATTATAGCATCTAAATTATTTCTAGCCTTTTTAGCTGTCTCAGGATCCTTCTCAATGATAATTAGCTCATGCTTTTCCTTAACTAATTTTTGAGCTAGAGTGTATCCTATACCACCAGCTCCTAAAATTACTATCTGCATAACCTATTTTTGGAATTGTCTAAATTATAATCAATTTAGGTCTGAAAGCAAGTTCAGAATTAAAATCATTCAAGCTTGCAATTTTTTTAAAAATCGCTAGAATTTATGAAAGATTCTTATGGGCGCATAGCTCAATGGTAGAGCGCTACTCTTATAAAGTAGTGGTTTCTGGTTCGAGTCCAGATGCGCCCACCAGAATATGACTTTGAGCTTTGAAAATAACTTAACTATATTTTAGCTTCATTCAATCTGTACGTCTGTTTAAAAAATCGTTTTTAGTTACAATACAATAGGTAAACTTTTATGTTACAACAATCAGCAAGTAGTAAACCTGACCAATTAACAAATGGAAAAATAAAATTACCCCAGCCAAAGTATGACAGCAATACTTCAATTGAAAAAGCTTTGTATAAAAGAAGATCCATCAGAGCATATAAAGATGATGCATTAACACTTGTCGAAGTTTCTCAACTTCTTTGGGCTGTACAAGGAATTACTGATTTAAAAGAAGGTCTTAGAACAGCACCTTCGGCAGGTGCACTTTATCCACTTGAAGTATATATAGCAATTGGTAATGTAAAGGGACTTACTAAAGGAGTTTATAAATATAAGCCACAAAATCACGAACTTGTAAAGGTTAGTAGTAGAGACATGAGAGATGAACTATTTGTTGCTTCTCTTGAGCAAGCCTGGGTTAAAGAAGGAGCTATTGTTATTGTACTATCTACTAGAAGCTTGTCATATAGCTCAAAATATTTACCTGCAAGCAGTTTCTCTAAATCTTGGCATAGTAGTTGTTGGAGCTTTTAGAGATGAAGAAGTAAAAAGAATTCTAAATATGCTGGATGAAGAACAGCTCTTATATTATAATGCCTGTAGGGAAGATATAGATTAAGGATAAAAGTTAAATGATAATACCTGGTGAGGGCTTTTAATAAATTGAATCTATGTTCCACACAAATTATTTTGAAATACAAGCCAATTCATACTATGACCTCGGACTAAAAGAAGGTCAATTATTCAAGCAATCCGCGATTGAATTAATCAACAAGAAGAAGCAACATAAATCGTGGGATATCAAACTTGAAAAATCAAAAAGACTTATTGGCCCAGCGGAAAAAGCTTTTTCTCACCTTGTAGAAGAATTAAAAGGATATGCCAAAGGCGCTAAAGTTCTGTTCAGTGATTTGTGGGTTCTTAGTTTGGAGGATGAATTATCTAAAACCGACAGATGTACTACAGTAGTCACAAACAGCGGAAAGCTTATTGCTCATAATGAAGATTGGAACGCTGACTCTAAAGATGCTATTTGTGTTTTAAAAAAATCCATAAAGGATTTCACAATTCTTGAACTTTTTTACTATAATACATTGGGCGGTAACTCGATTTCGATTAACTCTCACGGCTTTGTTCAGGCCGTTAACACACTTGTTCATTCTGACAGGCAAATTGGTATTCCCCGCAATGTAATAGCTCGATGGCTATCTGAAACAAAATCTCCTCAACAGGATTTCAATAAACTTTCCACTTTACAACGATCTGCTGGTTACAGTCACACCTTCATCAACTTACAGAGTAAAATTTGGAACATCGAATCTACTGCCTCCAGGCAGATATTATTAGATGTTACACCTCCTTTTGTGCATACTAACCATTATCTCACTGAGCTTAAGAAATTTGAAAACAATAATAATTTGCGTGGAAGTATGGATAGATATGAGTTTGCTCACTCAAGCCTTAGAAAATCTATGTCCCTGACTGACCTGCAAAAACTTATGAGTAATAATTCTAAAAAGACAAGGACTAGTGTGTTCAACAAAGGAACTATTGCCCGAATGATTGTTAATTTAGAAAAATTTATCGCTTATATCTGGTTACTTCGAGAATCTAAAAAGGGCTGGATTAAATACAATATAGATTTTCTTAATCGGAGATAAAAAAGAGAATTGTATTGAAAAAATTACCAAAGATTGGTATAGTAGACTTGCTGCGGGCGGTTAGCTCAGTTGGTTAGAGCGTTTGGCTTACATCCAAAAGGTCAGGGGTTCGAATCCTCTACCGCCCACTGAAAGTTTAGATACAAGCTTTTGTATTAAACTGAACGTAGATTTTCTTGCAAGCTGAAGCCGACCGAATATAACATCTCGCAGAGAAAAAGGAGTTTTATATCCTAAAGCTTGGTAAGGTCTAAAGTATTGAATTAAAAACCTGACTAATCTTTGATAACTTTTACCTTCTCCAAAAATGGCGCTAGAGAAAATTCTTGATTAGTAAGTCAAATTTAGTAAGATGATGGTTAAAGTTTTAATAGATTCTTAATGAATTTTAAGCAAAAAGTTTTAAAAATTGTTTCTAAAATTCCTGCTGGAAGCTTTTCTAGTTATAAAAAAGTAGCTAAAAAAGCTGGGAATGAAAATGCATCAAGGATAGTTGGTCAGATTTTAGCCAGAAATAAGAATCCAAAAATTCCCTGCCACAGAGTAATTCTAAGTAATAACTTAGTTGGAGGATACCAGGGAAAAATAAATCTTGCCTGGAAAAAAGCAGCAATACTTCTAAAAGAGGGGGTAATTGGAGTAATTCCAACCGATACCATTTATGGAATTTGTACTTCTGCTTTTCAAAAAAATTCAGTTGAAAAAATCTATCAACTTAGAAGAAGAAATCCAAAAAAGCCATGTATTATCTTAATTTCAAGTTTAAGAGATTTAGAAGAATTTGATATAAAACTTAAAAAGGAGCAAAAAGAATTTTTAACTAAAATCTGGCCTGCAAAAATAAGTGTAATACTAAAATGTAAATCAAAAAAATTCTTCTATTTAGAGCGAGGAACAAAAACTTTAGCTTTTCGCCTGCCAAAAAATAAATTTATCTTAAAAATTTTAAAAATATCCGGTCCTCTGGTTGCTCCTTCTTGCAATATTGAAGGTAAAAAACCAGCTGAAAATATAAAAGAAGCAAAAAAATATTTCAAAGACAGGGTATTTTACTTGGATAAAGGAAAAATAAAACAAAAACCTTCAACTTTAATTGATTTAACCAAAGTACCCTTTAAAATTATTAGAAAAGGAGCAGACTTTAGAAAACTAAAAATAAATGATCGTTCAAATTTATGAGGTTTCCACTCCAAAGGAAGCAAAGGAATTAGAAAAGTTAGGAGTTAACCATATTGGAGTTTTGGTTGGAAAAGGAAAGCATCCAAGAGAAATAGATTTCAAAAAAGCTAGAGCTATTTTTAAAGCATTATCCAAAAAAACTCAAAAAGTTGCATTGTCTTTATCAAACCAAATAAAAGATTTCAAAGAAATTATTCAAAAAACCTGCCCAGACATCCTTCATTTAGTAGCTTTACCAGAAAAACTAACTCCTTCAGATATTAAACTTATTAAACAAAAATTCCCTGATATAAAAATTATGAGAACAATTCCAGTAATAGATAAAAAAAGCATTGATTTAGCTAAACAATATGATGGAATAGTTGATTATTTACTTCTAGATTCTTATAAGGAAGGTGATTCACAAGTTGGAGCAACCGGAAAAGTTCATAACTGGCAAATAAGTAAGGAAATTGTTAAATTAGTAAAGACTCCGGTCATTTTAGCTGGCGGACTAGGACCAGATAATGTTGAAAGAGCAATAAAAATAGTTAAACCAGCTGGGGTAGATTCAAAAACCAAAACTGATAGAACTGATGGCCAAGGAAAAGATTTAAGGAAAGTAAAAGAATTTGTAATGAAAGTTAAATCTACTGCTAAAACTTTATCAGAGACTAAAATAAATGAAAAATAGTTTCTTAGAAAAATTACTAACAGTTCCAGAAATACATGAAATACAGATTTCAAGAAATTCAAAATTCGTTGCTTATACCTGGGAAAATGTCCATACCAACTTAGATGTATTTCTTATTTTCATTGAGAAACCGGGGTTACCTATTGCCTTGACCAAAACACCTGAGGCATCTTCTCTAGTGAACTTTAGTCCGGATTCCCGGTCGGTGATTATAGAAGAAGATAAAGGAGGTGATGAAAGAATAAGATTGTTTGAAGTTAAAATAGATAAGCCCAAACAAATGTTACCTCTTACAGAAGAAAACCCTCCCTTTTTTATAACTGGGGGCTCACTATGCCCTAATAGGCAATGGCTTGTTTATGGTGCCAATTATGATATAAAAAGAAAACAAGAAATTGAACCTACCTGGGTATATAAACAGAATCTTAAAACTGGAGAAAGACAGATTTTAGCCAAACCCAAAAAACCTGCAACTCTTTATCCTGAACTCAATAGTCAGGGAACATATGTACTTTACAACCGGAAAGATCTCCATCCTCAGGGAGATCAATACTGGCTAGTAGATATTGAAGGAAAAGAAGATAAAGAAATACTTAATTTTGGGCCAAAAGCAAAAGTTGAAGCAGTATGGTTACCCGATGGTCAAAGAGTTGCTTTTATTACTCAAACAAAGAATGGTAAAACCCAGAAATATTATTCGCTGGGAATTTACGACCTCAAAAAAGACCGAATCACCTGGATTATTGATGATCCAAATCGCAATATTGAAGAAATATATAATCCTTCCAATGGCAATTACCTGGTAGTTTTAGAATACCAAAGGGCAAGAGTTAAACCTTCCATAATTAACCTAACTAATCTAGAAGAAAAATCCTTGCCCAAAATTAAAGGTTCTCTTTTACCAATTGGCCCGGTAAAGAATAAAAAATGGATAGGTTTATATTATTCGTCTACTCAGCCAGACGAAATTGTTGAATTCGATATGGATAATGTTCAGGTCTCCGGTTTTAAATCACTCACTCAGGTGTGGAGTCGAACAGCTCTTAAGCCTGAAGACTTTACTCCGGCAGAAGATTTTGAGTGGAAAGGAAAAGATGGTTTGAAGATTCATGGATGGCTTTATCGTTCTAAAACTATTAGCAAGAAAGCTATTATTTATGTTCATGGTGGGCCTACTTATCATTATGAAGATGCTATTTATCCTCAAATTCAATATCTTGTTTCTAGCGGTTTTAATGTTCTTGTTCCAAATTATCGTGGCTCAACCGGGTACGGAGTAGAATTTGAAAATCTAATTAGAATCAATGGGTGGGGAAGTGATGAACAGGAGGATATATGGGAGGGTGCCAAAGCACTAATAAAACAGGGGATAGCAGAACAAGGAAAAATTGGAATTACCGGAATAAGTTTTGGTGGTTATTCAAGCTGGTATGCTATTACCAAAGCGCCTGAACTTTTTTCTGCTGCGGTTCCTATTTGCGGAATGACCGATCTGGTTACAGATTACAAAACTACCAGGCCAGATTTACGTCCATATGCAGAAGAAATGATCGGGGGAAGTCCCGATGAATTACCTGACCGATATTATGAACGGTCGCCTATAAACTTTGTTCACCAGATTAAAGGTAAACTCTTAATTGTTCAGGGAGCTCGTGATCCTAATGTTACGCCCCAAAACGTAAGAGAGATTAAAAAAAGATTAGACAAAGCTGGAATTAAATATAACTTGTTAGTTTTCAAGGATGAGGGGCATGGAATAACAAAAATTAAAAACAAAAAAATTCTTTATAAAAAAATTGTAGATTTCTTCACTAAAGCATTAAAGTAAAAAGCGAGCCCTGTTTGAGGCTCGCTATTTTAAATTGGTTATCCTTTTTAGCTTATCAACTATTTCCTGAGCTTGTTGAAACTTTAAAGAAGAACCAGCTTCCTTAATGATCTTTAAAAGTGCTGGTACATTCATTAATGCTATTTTAGGATTCCAGTGATAAGAACTTAACCACCAAAACTGGCAGGAATTCAGACTTTTATCCATCAATTCTCTAATTTGTTGATTATTCTCACCTAGACTGGATAAAGCAAGTTCAACCAGTTTCCACAAAAGTCGATGAGCTTTATTTGTTCTACTTTTCCACAAAGGGAAATACTCTTTTCTCCAAAAATCGTGAGGACTGGTGGACCATGAACCAGGTGGAACTACAGTTTCCTTTAGAGGAAAAAGATCTAACAGTTCACTAACTTTTACCAGTTTCATTTTCTTCTTTGAAGATATAGCTCTGACAAATTCTGGTAAAAAACTTCTATACTCAGAGATATGATGTCCAAAAGTTTCTATATCCATAGCTAAAATCACATAACCATCTTTTCCCTTAAACCAATTTTCTAAATCCTGAGATAGCCAATTTACAATTTCACTAGCAGTTGCCTTCCTGTTCCCAAATTTTTCCAATGCAATTTTTCTACTCCAGAGAGAAGACCTCAAAAATATTGCGAAGCCATCCTGAGCAGGAATAAAATTATAAGGCACAGAACCATAAACCAGACCATAAGGTACATCTTCGGTAATAATCCAGGAATAGTTCTTCCTAACAAACGGCAATATCCTTGAAGAATAAGCTAGCTCCGGAGGGAAAAAACCTTTACCCAAATCTCTTTCCAAAATCTGAGCTACACCTTTTTCGTTTAGCCAGATCTGCCTTCTAATCTCCTTAGCTGGTATGAGCGGTAAAATTGGATGATAAGCTGCAGTTCCGGTAATTTCAATGCTCCCCTTATCAACTGCTTCTCTTATCCTTTCCAGTAAGTCACCATAGCCGTAACTCTTAAGCTGTTCAAGTAGTGAATAGTTAATATTTACAGTAAAATTCGTTTTAATCTTACTGAAAAATTCAAACTGAGGAAGATAACATTCTTCAACTATTCTTTTTATTACCTCCAAAAACTGCCAGGGTGGTTGATATGCATGCAACAAAAATCCGATATACTTCAACTCAATCACCTCCTGTTTTTAAAAGAACCGTCTAAAACATGCCAAATTTTAATAAAAAAGTCAAGGGTTATAAACTGTCAAATTTTCTGTTATTATTTAAATATGATGTACAAGGCTGAATTATTAAAAAAGTACTCCTTAAATATTGGATTATTCGGGATGATTTTATTAATTATCGGAGTAGTTGTTGAAGCTGGTTCCGTTTTTCAAAAAATCTTATTTTTAATTGGAGCATTAATTTTAACATTGGTTGCCTATTTGGATAAACAAAAAATGCTCTTAGTTCTAGAAATAATTATTACCATTGGAGCAATACTAGCTTTTTACTCCAGGTTGTCCAATTTAACCAAGTACTCAATTCTACTTGGACTAGCAACTATCGGAATAGGATACCTAATAAAGATAAATTATTTTAGAGTAGATAGATTTTGGCCAATTGGTGGATTGGGATTAGTTGGCATTGCAATTGGATTAGCCACTAATGCTTTGGCAAACCCCGTCTTATTCAATGCTAGCCTAGGATTTGGTTCAATATTAATAGCTATATATTCAGCAATTAGTTTCTTTTATTTAAAAATAAAAGTGTCTTTAATCTGGCTAATTTTAAATATTATCTTTGCAATTAAGCCACTAATAGTACTCTTTTCTTAAAAGAAATTATTTCTGGCAGACTGGACACCACCTGGCTGGCCTCCCAGCAATAGTTTCTCTTTTTAATTTATGACCCAGAGGACATTTCATCTGATATCTAGAACTAATTAGCCAGGACTTTGGAAATGGTTTTCTAACCAATCCTTCGGGAGTATATTTACTTAAATAATTTGGTGCATCTTTTAAAATTTTTTTCATTTTTTCATAAATTAAATCTCTTTTTTGCTTGGATAAATCTTTAATTTTTTTATGAGGATTAATTTTAGATTGATAAAGAATTTCATCTGAATAAACATTTCCTATTCCAGCAATAATTGTCTGGTCTAACATAAAAGCTTTAATGTTCATATTTTCATTTTTAGCCAATAAATCCAGAAAATCTTTCTTAGATAATTTCAAAGGCTCTGGCCCCATTTGTTTAAGTAGTTTCACATCTGCGAGTTCCTTTACCAGATATATTTTCCCCAGTTTTCTTCTATTCAGCCATCTTAGTTCAGAATTATCGTCAAATTTGAAAGTAACATTGGCAACTAAAGATGGTTTCTCAGAAGATCTGACATACTGAAAATCTCCAGTCATTCCAAAGTGAATCACCAACTTTTCCGGAATACCATCAATTTCTACTATTAAAAACTTACCCCTTCTAAAAGCAGATTTAAACTTATGTCCTATTAACTTATTCCTGAAATCCTTAAAGGTTATCTTTTTAATTAAATTTTTATCGGTTGTACTAATATCTACAATCGACTTGCTCAAGCAAGTATTTTCCAGGCAATATTTAAAATTTTCTACATCTGGTAATTCAGGCATAATAGTAAATGTAAAATGTAAAAATCAAAATGTAAAATGATATTAATCAATTTTCAATTATCAATTTTCAATTTCCATTGAATTTTCAATTTTCAATTACCGAGTCCCATTATCGAGGTTGAACCTCGATAATTTCTTCCTTCTAAATTGCATTTGTTTGAAAATTGGTTTATTGATAATTGATTGAAAAAATTAGAAATTGAAAAATGTAAATTGTGGTATTTTTTATTTTGTATTAAGCTTTATCTATTTTAATATTAAATAAATACTTTTCAACTACTACCTAAAATCTCTCCACCACCCAAAGGAAGAACTGATGTACCTTTAACCGAATAAAATACTGCAAACTGGCCAGGAGTTATAGCCAGTTGTGGCTTTTGAAAGATTAGATTGTAAACATTTGATTTTTTATCGTAGTCAAGCTTAGCTAAAGCTGGAGAAGACCTATATCTAATTTTTACCTTTACTTCTAGTGGAAAGCTTGGTTTTTCAATCAGCCAGTTAATTTCTTTGATTTTAGCCTGTTTTTTATAAACATCTTGCTTATTTTTACTTACCAGCAACACATTTTTTCTTTTATTAAGCCCAACTACATAATAAGGACCACCTGATATTCCTATTCCTTTTCTTTGGCCAATAGTATAAAAATAAAGTCCTTTATGTTCCCCCAAAATATTTCCATTCAGGTCCAAGATTTTTCCCGGGTTTTCTCCCAGTTTATTTTTTAAAAAAATATTTTTATTTTTTTGATATAAAAAGCAAAAGTCCTGACTGGATTTCTGTTTAAGTAAAAACTCTAGATTATTAGCTTTAGCTATACTTACAATTTTAGATCTGGAATAATTTTTTAAAGGAAATACAATTCTTGAAATCCACTCTCTTTTAAGAAGTGCCAGAAAATAATTCTGCTCTGGATAATGTCCTGTAGCAACATATTTTATATTATGCTTATCAGCAAAGTCTATTAAAGCCTTAAACTTAACATATCGATTGCAGACAATGCAAGGATTTGGAGTTAATATTTTTTTTGATTCAGTCAAAAAATATTTGACCACCTTGGTTTTAAATTGTTTAGTTCTATCCAGAATATAAAATGGTACATTTAACTTCTGACAAATTTTTCTAGCATTTTTCATTAAAAATTCTGGCTGCCACTTTCCAAGTTTAATATATACTCCAATTGGTCTATAACCTTTATTTTTGAGTAAAATCAAACTAATTGAGGAATCTAATCCACCGGATAATCCAACCACAATTTCGTTTTTCCTGATACTTTTCATAATATTAAAAGTCCCGCCTTTTTCTGTTCCGGCATTTCTTCAAGGTGGGTAAGCTCAATCCTAAGCCACGGCTTAGGATACTGTTGCTTTCCCTCTTTCAATTACTTGGTCCGACAGTATATCGGCGGGACTTTCAATTATATTATAACAAAACCAATAGAAAAAACAATTCTATACTTTTCTTATTCCAATCCAGACCAGTTTATTTTCAATTCTGGTTTCAGTTTCAGTCTGAAACTTTTCAGATTTTCTGAATTCTATCAATGACGCATTCACTTTTTGCTTTAAATAGTTTTCGTTTCTCTGTAAAATTCTTCTTAATGGAAATTGAGTATCAATACTTAAGATAATCTTATCCAGCTTTTGTAATCCAGCTCTTTTTCTTAAATCCTGAATTAATCTGGTTATTTCCCTTAAAATTCCTTCTTCCTTTAACTCCGGAGTAATTTTAGTGTCCAGTTTCAGTTTAGATTCCCTGGAAATTACTATTTTCTTAACATTAGCCTCATTCTTTAGTAATTTGGCTAAGTCAGTTTTTAATACCTGTCTATACTTTTCCGGAATACAAACCCGGCTTAAGGGTTGCCTTAATTTTATTTTAGCTTCCTTCCTTTGAGCTAGAATTTCACTGGTCAACCCTCTGATAGTTTCCATATTTTTTAATAAATCCTTATCAATTAATTTAAGTTTAACTCTGGGAAAATTGTTTAAATGAACTGACCCGGGATCAGTTTTATTTTTTAGTTGTAGATATAATGCCTCGCTAAAGAACGGAACAAACGGAGCAGATAGTAAACTGATTTGTTTTAAAACATACTTTAAAAATTCTAGAGAAATATTTTCTCTGGAAAGTCTGATATACCAGTGAGATAAATCCTCCACCAGTCTTTGAATCTCTTCAGCTGCCTTCTTTGGGTTATACTTATTTAAATAACTTCTTACATTCTTTATGGTTTGATTTAATCTGGAAAGCATCCAGTTTTCTAAAATCTTTCGCTGCTTAAGCTTAGTTTTATTCAAACACTCCTGAGGTTGAACACTGGCTAGCTGATAAAATCTAAAGCAATTATAAAGCAGAAGGAAGAATTTTCTAAAAACCTTGGGTAAATCCTGTTCATCAAATCTTTTTGGTTCACCACAAGAATTTATGGTGTAAAAATACCATCGTAAAACATCAACACCATACTTATTAATCAAACTGAATGGTTCAACCACATTTCCTTTGGATTTGGACATTTTCTGTCCATACTTATCTAAAACTAAACCAAGAGACATTACATTTCTATAAGGATTTCCCATTCCCAAAAGCACTCCTACTGCCAGTAAATTATAAAACCATCCTCTGGTTTGATCTATCCCTTCGCAAATAAAATCAGCTGGATAAGCAATATTTTCAGAAATTTTAGATTGGTTTTCAAAAGGCCAGTGCCACTGAGCCCAGGGCATTGCTCCGGAATCAAACCAGACGTCAACTACATCTTTTACTCTTACCATTTTTCCTCCGCAACTGCACTCTAAGTAAACCCCATCAACATAGGGACGGTGAATATCAATTTCTCCTTCAGAATTGTAAGGTAAATCCCTATAAGGTAACTTTTTAAACTGTCCAGTTTTTAAAAGCTCTGCTTTGTGACACTGCTCGGGAGTAAGATTCCTAGCTTTAACCTCCAGCGCAAATAATGGATCCTGGTGGCTAACTATTAAAATAGTTTTATTTCGATATTTTCGATTTATTTCTTTTATTAAATCAAACATTCTTCTGGCAACTTGCTGCAAAGTTTCTCCACCTTCTGGAGCTTTATAAAACTTCTCAATCTTAGATCTAAAGAATCTACGATATTCATCTGCAGTCTTTCCTTCAAACTCTCCAAAATTTATTTCGGTTAATCGCTTATCAATATTTATCTTTTCAATCCCCAAATAGTCAGCAATAATCTTTGCAGTTTCCACGGCTCTGGTTAATGGAGAACAATAAATTATTTCTGGGTTTATTTTCTTAATTTCTGGAAGTATTTTTTTAATCTCCTTAATTCCAACCTGAGTTAGATGACACTTTTTAGTAGTTTCTTTTGCAATAACTACATCTTTAAGATTACTTTCAGCCTGTCCATGTCTTAAAATGTAAAAGTTATTTTTATAAAAAGAGTTTTTAGTTAGTTCAGTTAAGCTTTTTACTGACTTAACTTTTCCGCATTTTAAACATTTAAATAATGGTAGAGGAGTTCCCCAGTATCTCTCTCTAGATATAGTCCAATCTCTCACTTCTTTTAACCATTTTCCAAATCTTCCATACTTCAAATAGCCAGGTATCCAGTTAATTTTTCGATTAGCTGAAAGTAATTTATCTTTCAATTTAGTCATCAAAATGAAATAACTTTCTCTGATAAGATAAATCAGTGGAGTATTACATCTCCAACAAAATGGATAATCATGAACTATAGTTTCCTGCTTCAATAAAAGTTGTCTACGTTTTAAATCCTCAATTATCAACTTATCAGCATCTTTTATAAACAATCCCTGACCAATTACTCCCTCTTTCATTTTTCCCCTATCATCGACGGTAATAGGGAATTTCTGGTCTTTTACTTTTTTCTTAAATAAATCAAAATCTTCTTCTCCAAAAGCTGGAGCGATATGAACTAAGCCAGTTCCTTCTTCTTTGCTAACAAAATCTGCTATCCAGACTTGATAAGCTTTTTGGGGAATATCTTTTTGAGGATAAAGAGGATTATATTTAAGACCCTCTAATTCCTTTCCTGAAATCTCCCCAACCAGCTTAGCTGGCAAAGGTAAAGGATTATAGCTTATTAAAATTTCTTCACCCAGCTTGTATTTTTTATAAATAAGCTTCGGGTTCACTGCTATAGCTACATTTGCTGGTAAAGTCCAGGGAGTAGTAGTCCAAACCAGCAAGTAAGTTCTGGTTTTTAATTTCTTATTTTTGAGCTTAAATTTAATGTAAATAGAAGGGTCAGAAACCTTTCGATAAACACCAGGCATTCCTAGTTCATGATAAGACAGGGGTGTACCACATCTAGGACAGTATGGAAGCACTCTATAGGATTTTTTAAGTAATCCTTTCTTGTAAATTTTATCAAGTATCCACCACAAGCTTTCCAGATATTTATTATCACAGGTTATATAGGCATTCTCCAAGTCAATCCAAAATCCAATTCTTTTAGTAAACTGTTCCCATTCTTTTTTGTAAGTAAACACATTCTTTCGACACTCTTCAACAAATCTATCAATTCCAATCTGTTCAATCTCAGATTTTGAGGTTAAATTCAAGCTCTTTTCTGCTTCTATCTCTGTAGGTAAACCTTGAGTATCCCAGCCAGCTCTTCGTTCCACATAAAACCCACACATACTTTTATACCTCAAAATAATATCCTTAAAAGCTCTGGCCAGCAAATGGTGAATTCCAGGTTTCCCATTAGCATAAGGTGGTCCTTCAAAAAACCTGAATCTCTTCTTGTTTTTTCTTAGGTTTAAAGATTTTTGAAAAATATTATTAGTTTCCCAAAAATTCAAAACTTTCTCCTCAAGTTCAGGCAAGTTTAATTTATCTTTCTGAAACATATCAATGATGATTTTAGAAAATAATCAAAAAAATGTAAATCCTACATTCGATCCAGTTTAGCTATTCCAATCAAATCAAATAAATTATCCAAAACAATTTTAGTAGTCAGAATCAAGCTTAACCTAGCCTTAGTTTCAGCTTGATTTTCAGTAATTACTCTCTGTCTTTCATAGAAATTATGAAAAACTCTGGCTAGATTCAAGCTATAAGTGACTAAAACTTGAGGATTATATACTTCAGCAGATTCTTTAACCTTATCAGGAAACTGAACCAGCTCTTTTATTAGCCTTAAATCTGGTTCAGTTCCAAGTAATTTTAAGTCGGAAGTTTTAATTTTATACTCCAAGGTTTTAGCCTTATTTAAAATGCTATTTACTCTCACCCGGGTATACTGAACATAATATACTGGATTTTCCATTGACCTTTTCTTGGCCAGCTCCAAATCAAAATCTAGATGAGTCTCTGGAGCAACCATTAAGAATAAAAATCTGGTTGGATCTAATCCAACTTCATCAACTACCTGCTCCAAAGTTAAGTATTCTCCTTTTCTTTTAGATATTCTAACTTTCTTTTTTCCTCTTCTTAATGTAAGCATCTGCATAATAATTATTTTTAGTTTAGAAGGAGAAATTCCCAAAGCAGATAAACCTGCTAGTAGCCTTTTTTTGTAGCCAAAGTGATCGGCTCCCCAAATATCAATTACCTGGTCAAATTTTCTTCTTTTAAACTTATCCAGATGATACATTAAATCTGAAAAAAAATAAGTTGGCTTTTGATTGGCTCTGATTAAAACTCTATCTTGTTCATCTCCAAATTTTTTAGCTTTAAACCATAAGGCCTTATTTTTTAAATAAACTAAATTTTTTTGCTGTAGCTGTTTTAAAAGTTTTTTAGCCATATTTTTTTCATACAAGCTTTGCTCTGAAAACCAATTATCAAACTTAATTTTTAGCTTATGCTGTATAAAATCCTGGTTATCTTTTTGAATTTCTTGAGCCAAAATATAGCCAGCCTGCTGATATTTATTTGTAGAACTCCTGATTATTTTGGTTAACTTGGGTTCAATTAAGGCAATTTTTTTTCGAAGATAATCGTTTAAATACACTTTGCCTTTTTTCAAGGCAGTTTTCCCTAATTCCTCAATTTGAGAAGAATTTTTAGCGTTGTTAATATAATATTCTTTTGTTACTTGATAACCTAAAAACTTTAAAATTCTAGATAAGCTATCTCCAAAAAATGTTCCCCTACCATTACCAACTGTTAACTGGCCAGTAGGGTTAGCTGAGATAAACTCTATTTGAATCTTCTTCTTTTTCTTAAAGCCTCGTCCATAATCATTTTTTTTAGTTAAAATTTTTTGAATTTCCTTTAGTAGCCATTCCTTTTTTATCCAGAAGTTAATAAAACCTGACTTTGCCTCTACTCTTTCAAAAGCCGAAATCCTGGATAATTTTTTCGCTAAATTTTCTGAAATCCCTTGAGGGTCCTTCTTTCTTAACTTAGCTAAGTTAAAGGCTAAATTAGTAGAATAATCTCCAAACTCTCTTTTTCTTGAAACAAACACATCAAACGGAATAGTTGACTTAGTAGTTTTTTTAATTAAACTAACAATTCGTTGCTTCATAACTTTATAAGCTTATTATAAAATAAAAACCAATTGCAATAAAATAGTTATGATTTTAGCCACTAATAAAAAAGCATATTTTGATTATCAAATTCTAAAAACCTATGAAGCTGGAATAGAACTTTATGGGTTTGAAGTTAAAGCAGCTAAATTTAAAAAGATAAACTTAGCCGGTTCGTATGTAGTAATAAAGAACCACCAGGCTTGGTTAATTAACTGCAGTATTTCTCCATATCAACCAAAAAATATTCCTGAAACTTACCAACCTCAGAGAACCAGAAGATTACTTTTACACAAGAAAGAAATTATCGAGTTGGAAACTAGATCCAAGGGCTTGACTATTGTTCCATTAAAAGCTTATACTAAACATGGATTGGTAAAACTGGAAATTGGTTTAGCTAAACCTCGAAAAAAAGTTGACAAGAGAGAGTTAATTAAGGAAAGGGAAGCTAAAAGAAAAATCAGAACGGTAGTTTACAAACTTTAAGGGAATGGGCTGGATTCGGCAGAAATTTAACCAGCTGGGATAGCAAGCTGAGCTGATTGTCTCATTAAACCAATCAAGAATAAACGCCAACAAAAGCTTGGCATTTGCTCCAGCTTTTGTCTAGGAGCCTCTAAATCACCGATTCTCAATAGGTAATTTAGAGAAGGTCATTGAGATAGATAGTAATTCTGCCGAAGAATTGCTATCGAAAATCTATTCGGCTAGAAATTTAAGGTTTTGTCGATTTTAACTTTAAATTTCGAAACTTAAAATCGAATAAGCTTGTAGAAGTCCCTTTTGGTTAATTTCTGCACGTGGGTTCAACTCCCACCATTTCCACTAAAAGTCACAGTTCAAAAACATTCCGGAATACAGAATCAACAATCAAATAACTGCTAGAGAAGTCAGAGTAATTGACCAGAATAGAAAGCACCTGGGAGTAATGCCACTTGAAAAAGCTCTGGATTTAGCAAGACAAGCCAAATTAGACTTGGTAGAAATTTCCCCAACAGCTAACCCTCCGGTAACTCAGATAATTGATTTTGACAAGTTTAGATACCAGCAAAGAAAAAAATTAAAGAAGCAACAGCAAGCTCAAAAAAAGGCCGAGTTAAAACATATTAAAGTAAGTGCCAGAACAGCACTTAACGACTTAAAAACCAAAGCTGAACTAGCCAAAAAATTTTTAGCTAAAAATCATAAAGTAGAAATATCTGTTTATTTAAAAGGTAGAGAGCAAAAATATCAGCAGCTAGCTAAAGAAAAATTGGAACAATTTTTAGAACTTATTGATATGCCTTATAAAACTATTATGCCATCAAAAAAAGTAGGAAAGGGATATAGAGTAGAATATCGAACCCAAATAGCTAAGGAATAACATGAGAAAAAGCTTAAGAAGTAGAATAAAAATTACTAAAACCGGAAAGCTTCTTCACCGAGCTTCAGGAATATCCCATTTTAAATTTAAAAAATCAACTAAGCAAAAGAAAAGAAAAAAAAGATTAAGAAAACTTCAATATAAAATATCTAAATACTATTAAAAATTTAAAATTAAAAAATCAAAAATCAAAATTACAAATCAAAATGTTAAAATTAGCAAATTTCAAAACCATTTTAATATTTGATCATTTTGAATTTTGAATTGCTATTTTACATTTTGATATTTAAATTTTAAATTTATTATTATGACTAGAGTAAAAAGAGGAACTATTAAAACCAAAAAAAGAGCCAAACTACTAAAGCTAACTAAAGGATTCCGCTTGGGCAGAAAATCATTAAAAAGATTGGCTAAAGAAGCAGTGCTTCATAAGTTGTCTCATCAATATCGAGGTCGAAAAGAGAAAAAAAGAGTAAATCGTAGGCTATGGCAAGTTAAAATCAATGCCGCTCTACGAAGTAGAGGATACAAATATTCCACTTTTATACATCAACTAAAAAGCAAAAACATTAAACTAGATAGAAAAATTCTAGCTGACTTAGCCGAAAATAACCCTGAAATTTTTGAAAAGGTAATTGAAAAAGTCAAAAGCTAAAAATCCTTTTTACTCCGATCTAAGTTTTAACCTGAAAAGCACAGCAGTAGCTCGAATTGCTTGAACAGAAGCAATTAAGAAAACTAACGGGATTATTAAGCTAATCAGATCTAGAGAGAGAATTGCAGAAACTAAAAAATAAATAGACAATCCCATCATTATACTAGCAACTAGTATGCTTTTAGTCTTACTCAACAAAAAACCCAAAGCTATCCAGATTGCCACAACTATTCCAGTTAAAATCCAGATGGCTGGTCCCATTTCCTTAACAATAACAGTTTTAATCCCACTAATAACACTGACTTCAATATTCTGGACATAAGCGTAGGTCCCAATTACCTGAAGAACAGCTAAAAGGTAAAACAAAACTGAAACCTGTTTAATAGTTTTTCTGGCAGATTCTTTATCCATTTTTAAAACTTTAACCGACCTTTAAAAAGTATAACATATTTTAGTTTATCCTAGCAGAAAGACCGAAATTATCCCACATAGAAATATTCCATCAAATACTCCGGCTCCTCCAATACTAAATATTCCTGGTCCCATTCTAAGTACTTTTTTTAAATTTAAAATATCTGCCCCAATTAAGGTTCCAATAGTTCCAGAAATATAAGCACAAACAGCTGGATTTAAAGGAGCAAAAATTAAACTGGTTAAAACAGCCAAAATTGGTGGGACTATAGCAGGCAAAATAATTCCTATTCCTCTTACTGGTCTAGCTAAAAATTTGGTAACAAAAGTTACTATTGATAGACAAATTAAGGTAGAATAAACTGGAGCTTTAGGCAACAAATAAATAGACAAAACCAATGGAACCAGACAGCCCCCAAAGTTAATACAAATAATCTGCTCAGAAACTAAAGGAGGTCGATAAAAAAATGGGAAAAAATTAAAAGCTTCCAAAGAATCTTTAAAGACTTTCCGTCTTTTAATTGGAATGTTAACTATCCCACCGATTAAAGAAATGAACAAAATAATCAAAGCTGATTCAAAGGAAAGTCCCAACTTAGCAAAAGAAATAGTTATAACATTAAAATAAATTAAAAGTAAAAAAAGTGGAACAGCTAAAATAGTTAAAACAATTAGAACAAAAAATGAAATCATTTTAGATAGTATTATAACCTAAATAATTTTCAATTTACAATTTCTAATTTTCAATCAATTTTCCAACTTCCAACTTCCAACTTCTAACTTTTATTCGCAAATTCGTTGATTTCCTTGACTAACTATCTTTAATTGGTTAGTATTCTAAAAAGGTCGTTTATAAAGGTCGTTAATAAAAAATTATACTT
>Ga0190361_1000344_pt1 | contig 19013 bp, 18 predicted proteins | sample 48721845_MG_FD_161273 | JGI IMG/M metagenome (GOLD analysis project Ga0190361, IMG submission 161273) | Hydrothermal vent microbial mat bacterial communities from Southern Trench, Guaymas Basin, Mexico - 4872-18-4-5_MG | ecosystem: Environmental > Aquatic > Marine > Hydrothermal vents >... | reverse complement strand
TCCCATCTTTTCACCTCCTAATCTCTGACCCAGGCTTCAAGGATTATGGAAGCGGTGGTGGCGGCGGGCTCACCCTTGTTCGCTCCTTTTGTCTGCACCTCAACCACTTTTGTGTCGTAGTAACCTGCAATCGCCGCAAACGGCGTTATATCGCTTTCAAAGGAGCGCACAATCTCCTCCAATCGGCGGTTGAGGCTCTCCTGCCGTGCTATATCTGACAAGCCCTCTTGGCGCAGAAAGATGTGGAAACGGTGCACCCTGAATGCGCAGCAATTGAGCAGACGCTCTGTCTTTGTTGACAGGTAAGCGACGGTAGCGAGGGGAAAGTCCGTGTCGTGGGGGGAGTTTGCCTGTTGGCTGCTGTAGCGTATGTTCTGCTGCGGCAGAGAATATGTCAGCACAGAGACGATAGCGTCGCGGATTTGTGTCACAACATCCGCAGATGAGGCGCAAAGTCGCAGTATGTTGCCGGGCAGGTCTTCTGTGCCGTCTTCCGCCACCGTTACAGGATAGAACTCATAAAGCACGCCGTCTGTCAGACCGTCAACGGTGATGATGTCGTCAACGGCGGGATTTGTGTGCAGCGGGGTCGCGCCCCAGGGAAGTGTGCTGTGGACGCGGTAACGGATGCGCACCGCATAGGGAGCGCCGTCAAGGTGTGTTATGCGAAACTTCACTGTGTCACCTGTCTTGTTCTCGTCTGGCACAACCCGCACATAAGCCATAGCATTCCTCCTAACCGCGTAGATTGGAGAGAGGATGGATGGGTGGTTCGTCAGGCACTCCATCGCCGTCTGTGTCGGGAAGCAGCACCAACTCCCGAAGCCGTTTTATGCGCTCCTGCCGCAGGAGACGCGCTTTCCAGAAGAGCGCATCCCCTTCACGGCAATTGTTTATGTGCCCCATATAAACCACTTCCTGAAGCCAGATGTCCTCCAAGTCCTCAAGGTCGGAAGGGTTGGCGAGTTTTGCGGTGTCAACAAGTCCTTCATCAGTGATAAGACCACGGGAATCAAGGAGCGCCCAGACGCCGTTGCGCTTCAGGAAGGTGTTGATGCGTTCTGTTATCATATCGCGTATGTTCTGGAAAGACTCGCCTTCCTGCAGCCAGTCAAAGATTTGGGGGTCAACCAATCGCAGCCTTGTGTCGGATGAGTAGTTAGCCATCGCCGTTTCTCCGAAAGGAGGGAGGGGGCGGCGTGAACCGCCCCCGTTTCCGACTACGCCAATGACGAGGCGGAAAACACCTTGTGGAGCGCCTCGGGACGCAACTCACCAAACCCAATCAGCGCATACCAGCCGACATTCAGCGTTCTGCCGAGGTTGTCAAAGGGACCGGTGATGCGAAGTTGCGGTTTTACTCCTTCGGCGTATCCGATAGCCTGATAGCCGAGGAAGTAGGATGTGTAGACATCGCAGGAGTCGCCGCCGGCATTGCTCTGAATTCGGCATAGCGTTGTGGAGATAATACGGAACCCCTCAAAGGCACCGACCTCGCCGTTGTAAATCTGCTCAGGGTCGCAATATTCGCGTGGAGCAAGCCAGGTGCCTGTCTGCTTGTTTGAGGCGTATCCTTCGTTGCGCAGGTCAAAGATGACATCAGGATGCATAATGGCGATGTAGAAGCCGCCGTCGTATTTGGGAACATTGGCTCGCTCCAGTTTGGCATAGACTCTGCGCAGAGTGTCGGCGGTTATGGTGTCGTCTGATGTGATATCTGTTAGGGCGGAACCGCCGCCTTGGTAGGTGACATAATCGGCAGATGTGTTGGCATCGTAGGACGCACGGGCTATGAGGTCAACCGAGTGTGCCATATTGGCGCCCACAACACGCGCTATCGCCAAGTCCACATTGTCAAACGCCGTCGCACGCAGCCGGTTGGTGTAGGTCACAACATTGCCGAACTCCTGCAGCGTTATGCTTTTCTGAACGCAGGTGACAGGATGGCGCGTGGCGTCTGAGTATTCATCGGGTAAAGGGTCGGTTACGGGGTCAAGAAGGTTGTAAATGGTAAAAACAACCTGGTCACCCGGCATAGGGTCTCCGCGGCGGGCGTCCCACTTCTTCTGCTGGGCAAACTGCGCGAAGTAAATACTGGGCAGAAACGCCAGTTCGGTCGCCCTTGAGTAGACTGTTTGCACCAACTCTTCAAGGGGACCACCTGACGAGACGGTGTATTCGTTTGCCATTTCTCATCCTCCAAAGGGGGTTAGACTTTGCCGCGATGCTCTTCAACGATGCGCTCAATTTCGCGGAAGGAGCGGGCGGAGTTGATGCGCTCAACCAGCGATGGGGAGGGGGTGGCGGTGGCGTTAGGGGAGGAGCCTGCCCCGCCGCCGAGCGTCGCTTTCTTATGATGCGGGTTGGCGGCGAGGAACTCTCTCACGAGGTCTTCAGGTGTCATCCGCTTGCCCGTTTTGGTGAAGCGGATTTGCCCAGACTCGTCCACGACCACCGGCTCATAGTTTTCATCAAGGCTCACCCGCTCCTCAAGTAGTGAGGTGACCTGCTCCGGGTCAACGGCGTTCTGCCTCCGCGCGGCTTCCTCAAGGCTCTTGCGAACCTTCAACTGCCGCACAACACCCATCAGACGCCCTATCTCCTCCTCCTTCTCCCGAAGCAACTCGTCCTTCGCCAATTGCTGGCGATACTTCTCTTTCCACTTCTTCATCTCTGCATAGACCCTTTTGAAGTCAGAAAGCGGAACTGTCTGCTCCTCGTCACGGGTGGTCTGTTCTCTGATTGTTTCATCAGCCATAACAAGCCTCCTTAAGAAGGGCGCAGCATCTGTGCGATGCCGATACACATAACAGGTGCGACTCAAACACAAATTTTGTTGATTAAGTTTCAGGATTCTGGTAGTTTGTAAGAGATAGTTTGTTGGGAGTGGGGATATGTTTGACCCGATAAAGGACGGGGTAGTTTTGGCAGAGGAGGCGGTCAAACAAGGGTTGTTGGCACAAGAGAAACTTGATGAGGCGCTTAAAAAACAGGAAAATGCCAAGGAGCGTTCTGTGATATCAATTCTGCTGGATATGGGAAGTCTGTCTGCAGATGGCATACGGTTTGTGGTTGAGCGTTTGAGGGAGAAGGTGGAGGCGGATGGGGACACCCAGGAGGTTGCGGAGATAGACTACGGACTTGAGGCGTTGAAGAAGGGTTACATAACGATAAAGCAGTTGTGGCAGGCAATAGAGGAACGGGCAAGGAAGAAGAAGGAAGGGGCAAAGGACACTCTGGGCGAGGTGTTGCGCGTGTCGGGAACTCTGTCGTTGGACGATGCGCTGGATGTGCTGAAGTCGCGAGGACGGGTGATAATGCGGTGTCCTGAATGCGAGGCGCAATACCATGTGGAGAACTACATAGAGGGACGCGAATATACCTGCCTTAAGTGCGGTGCGCCACTTGAGTTGCCTGATAAACTTCAGACCCTCAATGTTGAGGGAACCGCCTACGATACCAAAACCCATATACAGGCGATGGACGATATGTTTGTGGGCAAGCGAATAGGACAGGTGCAGATACTCTCCAAACTGGGCGAGGGAGGAATGGGTGCGGTTTATAAGGGGCGGCATCTGGCGCTGAACAAGGAGGTGGCGGTAAAAATTATGTCGCCTGCGCTGATGGGCGAGGTGCACAAAAAGCGTTTTTTGAGGGAAGCGCGCGCGGCGGCGAGACTGGAACATCCCAACATCGTTCAGGTCTACGATGCCGGTGAGTTTGAGGGCTACAACTACATAACGATGCAGTTCATAGACGGCTGCAGTTTGGGGGACAAAGTAGCAAAGAGCGGTCGTGTAGACCAGTTGGAGGCGCTGCGCATCATAAGGGACGCTGCCAGAGGGTTGGCGCACGCCCATAAAAACGGTATGATTCACCGCGATATAAAGCCTGACAACATCATGCTCACAAAAAGCGGTCAAGTAAAAGTTGCAGACTTCGGGCTCGTCAAGAGCGCCGATGTAGAAAAAGACCTGGGACTTTCGCGCTCTATGCTGATGGGCACCCCCCATTATATGGCGCCAGAACAGTTTGAAGGCGCACCTCCCGACCCCCGCGTTGACATATACGCTCTTGGCGTCACATTCTATGAACTGGTGACGGGCAAACGCCCATTTGAGGGAAAGACCGCTTTCAAAGTGATGGAGGCACACCTGCGTAGGAAGCCCCCACGCCCAGAAGATGTTGTCTCCGAAATCCATCCCGAGATTTCGCGCATCATCCTGAAGATGCTGGAGAAGGAGCCAGAGAAGCGCTACCAGAGTATGGATGAGTTGATAGAGGACTTAAACCGTGCGGAGCAGATACTGACGGGCAAGAAACCTGAAGGCAAGAAAGTTTCTGCGGGACTGTTTGTGGGGATTGCTGTCGTTGCGGCGGCGGTTGTGGTGGGGCTGGTATTTTATCTACGCCACAGACAGTGGCAGGAGTTTGTGGAGCAGGGGATGAACAAGTGGCTGGGTGTGGCGCGGTTGGTGGACACCAAGATGAAGGAAGGGGACTACTGCGGGGCGGCGGAAACGCTGACAGGATTTGATGCCCAGACTTATAAAGAGACGGAGGTCTACAACCGTTATTTGAGCAAGAGAGAGGAGTTGATAGAGAAGGCGGTGGAGCATTACAAGAAGTTGGGTGACGATGCGGAGGCGGGTGTCGCGAGCAACGGACCCGACTGGGCGTTGGAGAAGGTCAGGAGCGCGGCGGATGAGGTGCACAAACTGAGCCTGCGACTGCAGGATGAGCGTGTGAAAAAAGAAGCCGAAAGGCTGGTGAGTCTGCGCGATAAGTTCAGCAAGGAGTGCGCAGCCGCCCAGAAAGCCTACCGCGATATGGAAAAACTGGTGCAGCAAAAAGAGCAGGAAGGCGACCTTGACAAAGCGATTGAGATAGTAAAGGATTTCAGAAGTGATGTGGCGTCTTTTGAGGAAAAGGCTCGGCAGTTGCTTGAGCGCCTTGAAAGGAAGCGCAGCGAGGCTATAAGCGCTTTTGAAAGGGAGTTGTCTAATAAAATGGCGGCATTGAAGGAAGCAAAGAAGCCAGAGGATTTGGATGACCTGATGAAGTTTTTGACGGCGGCAACACGCTCAAAAATCGCCGAGATACAGAAGAAAGCGGAGGAGCCTTTCAAGCAGGTGAGCAAGGCAAAGGAAGAATTGACCAATTTTGTTAAGGATATGCAGCGTTTGGTGGAGGAGGCGACGGGAGAGGAGGCGCTTAAGATTGTCGCTCCGTATCTCCGTTCTGCTCTGCCGCGGGTGCGCGAGATAGCCGCATCCCGTCTTTTGGACATAAAACGGCGCCTCTATCCCGATATGGTCTACATCCCAGCGGGCAGTTGCGTTCTTGGGTCATCCAATCCCGCCGACAGAAACCCCATCCGCAAGAATGTGAAGTTGTCAGGTTTCTTTATAGACGAGCGGGAGGTGACGAACGAGCAGTATGAGCGTTTTGTGAAGGCAGGTGGTTACAGCGACCCCACTTATTGGGATAAGGAAGGTTGGGCAAAGATAAGGGATTTTGTGGATAAAACAGGCAAACCAGGACCTGCAACTTGGTCAGATGGTCATCCACCTGAAGGTGCAGAGAACTTACCGGTGACAGGAGTCTCGCTTTGGGAAGCAAGGGCGTATGCGAAGTGGGCGGGCAAGCGCCTGCCAACATCTGATGAATGGGAGAAAGCCGCTTCCTGGGATGCCGCCTCCAAAAGGAAACGCCTCTATCCGTGGGGCGACAGATTTGACGAAAAGAAAGTCCATATCGGGGATGAGAGTGGTTCTGTGCCGGTTACATCACAGATTTATGAGAAAGATGTGAGTCCGTATGGCGTGCGCGGAATGGGTGGCAATGTGGCGGAGTGGACGAACACGGCTATCAAAGGTGCATATATAGTGCGGGGCTCCTCTTTCAGATGGATAAATCAGTGGCGCGTCCGCACAACATACGCGGCTTATCGTCTTAAGCCATCAGAGCGCCCCGCTCATGTGGGTTTCAGATGCGTAAAGGATGATATTGACATAAGCAAGTATTGGAGGTGAGGTTATGCGCAGGTTGGTGCGCACATTGCCTATGCTATTTTTGCTTGCCGGGTGCGGTGTTGGCAAGCCTGTGGTTGCCACAAAACGCGCCGATGTTCAGGAACTCTTAACGACTGTCAAAACACCACTTCAGTTTTCCGCTGCGGTTGCTCCCGTCTCATTACCAGAGGAGGCGAGCGTCAGCCACAAATTTGCCGCGCTTCCACAGATTCCTCCAGAGCGATTGCAAGCGCTTTTTGTGGATGTTTCCAACAGAACGAGTCTTTTCAAAAAGGCGCTGGCAATAGAGAGCAATCCGAAACCGCCTCTGGAGGCGGCGGCGGACGCCAAAGCCGACCTCGTCCTTATCCCGAAATTCAGCGATGCGGAAGTCTACTACGCCGGCACCACCAAATGGTTTGTGCCAAACATCTTTATCTGGTTCTTTGTGGACGCAGCGAGTTGGTTCGTTGCCGATGAAAAATACGGCATCTACCTTAAAGGTAGTGTTTCAATCTACTCCGTTCATACAGGGAAACACCTCTTCACGCTGCCTATTGAATGCAGAGTAGAGGCGGCGTTAGATGATTTCCAGCGTGGATGGAAGTTCTGGGGCATCTTCTTCGTCCCCAAAAAACTGAACGCTTCCAACTGGGCGAAGGTTACCAAAACTCTTCTACCTCATCTTGAGGAGGAAATGAAAGCGCAGTTCATTAAAGGGGTTCTCTCATCTTTTCTCTCCTTCACCAAGAGCGCCCAGTTTGCAAGCCTCTATAAACCGGCGAAAAAGGTCACCCATCCCAAACCGCCAAAACCCACCGAGAAACCCAAACCTCTCGTTATGCTGACCAAGACGCTTCCACCCGCAGAAGAAGGCAAAAAATACAGTGTGAAACTCAAGGCGAAGGGTGGCACCCCTCCCTACAAGTGGGCTGTTAAGGGGTTGCCGAAAGGGCTTTCCGCCAAATCGTCTGGGCTGATAGAAGGGGTGCCGGTTAAAGGGTCTGGCGGCAAAAAGTATCCTGTGATGGTGGAGTTGAGCGATACTGGCAAGGGTAAGGTGAGTGCGAAATTGCCCCTTGTGGTGAAGGCGGGTGCAGTGGCTCCGCCACCACCGCCGAAGCCGAGGCTGCCGCTTGTCTCTGCGGTGGTGGTTGGCGTTGAGGACTATAAAGGAGGGAATGTGGGGCGCGCGGCGTTTGCGTTGCGCGATGCCCGTGCCGTCGCTGACGCCATCCGTTCACTGAAGTCCCATAAAAACTCGTCTGTCACCCTCATTGAAGGCGCAAAAGCGACCCTGCCTGCCATTAAAAAAGCGCTTGAGACGGTCAAACCCTGCGATATCTTCATCCTCTTCTTTGCCGGCAATGGAGGAACATCTTTCGCCAAGGGCGCACCCCACTGCCTGCTTCTTTATGATACCGCGTTTCCCGATATGAAAAATGCACTTCTTTTAAGCGACCTGCTGAAACTGTGCCGCAAGGTCAAGGCAAAACAACGCATAGTTCTGATTGATGCCGGCTTCAACATGAGCGGAGAGGGGCGCACCCCTTCAGTTACCGAAGCCAAACCGAAGATTCACGCTCTGCCGACGCTTAAAGACAAAGACCTGGTGGTGATTGTTGCTTGTGACGGCACACAGACCGCTTACTCTTCTGCGCTCTCGCGTGTGCGTCACGGTTTCTTCACCTACTTTTTGCTTAAGGCGTTGGGGGGCAAGGCGGACAAGAACAAGGACGGCAAACTGACAGAGAACGAGATTTTTGAGTTCCTTAAGAGCCGTGTCAAAGAAGAGTCATCAGATATTCAGACGCCTGTCAGACTGGGTGAGGGTAAGGCGACTTTGTTGCTCAAATCTTCTAAATAGACGGAATTGAGTCGGGGGTTTGGTGGTAAATATTATGTGGACGGAGAGGGTTTGCTATGTTGAATGGTAACTGTTTTGGCGATGAGATGTTATCACGCTACATTGATGGACGGCTTCCCGAACAGGAAGCCAAACGCTTGAAGGCTCATCTTGAGGCGTGTTCTGTATGTCGCAGGCGGTTGCGTTTGCTCTCAACACCGAAACGCGTTCTTACCCGCCTTCCTGACCACCACCCAGTGCTCTCCTTCAATTCGGTAGTCAACGCCCATAAACGGCGGTTGCGTTTGATGAAGATGGTTCGCCGCACAGTTATAGGGGGTGCTGTGGCGGCGGTTGTCCTTGCTGCCATTATTTTGCTGTTGCCTCAAACCACATCTCCGTCTTCTCAGGGAGAACCGACGCCGCATCGTGGGGTGGTGAAGGCTCCTGCTCCAAGTCCTGTGCCTCCAGAGCCGCAGGTTCCCCGCAAGCAACCAGAGCATAAAGTTGTGAAGCGGCAACCCAAGCAACCCGACCGCACACCGCCATCTGTGGAGCATCCAGAGGCACCCCACGAGCAGGTGGTAAAAGTTGAGCCGCGTCCGAAGGAGCAACCCAATGTTTCCTCTGCTCGTTCCACGCCTGTGGTTGAGCGGACTCCTCTTCTGTTTGAGGATGTCGTTGCGCGGTTCAATCAAGCCAGGGAGGAGAAGGATGTAGGGACGCAGGCTGAGGCGGTGCGCATTATGGGTAAGATAGGCACACCGCAGGCGGAGGCGTTTTTGTGCCGTCTTGCTTTGGATAGCAAGGAGTCGGCAGACTTGAGGGCGGAAGCCACCCGTGCTCTGGGGGAGATAGGGACAAGGAGGGCGGCGGAGACCATACTTGCTGTAGCGAGGTCGCAAGAGGAACGCCTTTCAGTGGCGGCGGTGGAGGCGCTTGGCAGGATTCGCGTTCCCCAGACCTTGCAGTGGCTCCTGACACATGTGTTGCCGAAAAGCCGCTGTGAGGCGGAGCGCTTGGCGGTGGCGCGTAGTCTTTGCTACATCAATGCCTTATCTTCCAGAAGGGTCATTTCCGCCGTCAGACAGGAGCGGAGCGCGGCGGTGAAGTTGACGGTGGCGTTCTCAATGGCGAAAAGGCGCGATAAGGTCGGACTTCAGGTTCTACAGGAGTTGGTGAAAGACCGCGATTTCACCATAAGACGCGCCTCTGTGGAACTGCTGGGAATGTTCGGAAAGGACGCCGTCAAGGTTCTCGCCCGCATCGCTCGGGAAGAGCGCAATCCACTGCTTCGCGAGTTGGCGCTGAAAGCGCTTCTTGCTACTGAAACAAAAGAAGGAGCGCTTGCTGCAATTAAGTTCCTGAGGTCGTCAGACCGAAGAGCCTGCGGCGTCGTCCTTAAGGGACTCACAGACTTAACCGGCAAGACATTCACGACGGAGCGGGCGTGGCGCCGCTATATCAAGCGCCTCCCCAGTTTCCCGCCTGAAAACAGAAACCAAACCGATATCGTCTACAACGCCGACTTCTCCATCTGGAACATACCTTTCTGGTCCCGGTCCGTCGTCTTTGTTGTAGACTGCTCTACCACCGCCCGTCGCACCAAAGCACTCAACTCCGCCATTGATACCGTTTTGCAGAGTGTCAAAGGGATGCCCGACCATATCCGCGTTAATGTTGTCTGTTACGGCAGCACTGTGCTGACATACAGCCACAAAGGATTGGTGCCCGTTGTAAAGGTTCGCACTGGACTGGAGAGGTTTCTCAAGGCGCAACTTGCCCGCAACATCGCGGGCGCCGACCTCTACAACGCCCTCATCACCGCTGTCAAACTGGCACCTGACGATATTGTGCTCCTCACAACAGGCGCTATATCCAAACGCCGTTTCCGCAACCTCTCATCCCTTGTGGACGCTGTCAGCCGCGCAAACCAGAAGGTCGGATGCCGTATCCATATCCTCGCCTTCTTTGCCACCAACCGCAAAGATACCGAAAACCTGAAACCCTGTGGACAGACCGTTGAGACACTTAAGAGACTGGCAATGCTGAACCTCGGACAGTTCCGCTATAGGTGGCTCAAACGGACTCGTTGAGGACGCCACAATGGATATCTCCTTTGACCGCAACGCCTTCAGAAACGCTCTGAAACGGCACCTTCAGTTTGTGCTGCGCCACGATGCCAGCGCTCTTGTAGAAGAAGTCGTCAACGAACTTATCCACGAGCGGCTCGTTGAACTGGCAGAGGAGGAGTTGAACGGTATCGCGGAAAACACCAACGATGCGCCACTGCCACTTGAAAAAACCGCTGATAAGATTGCCATTGAAATCTCACCTCTTGATATTGACCACCGCTACCTTGTGCGAGAAGTCCTAAAGAAACATCTTAAAAAAGCACTGCGGGACTACATCCGCCGCGGTTTGACATAACCCCCCTTCCGTAACCACGCCTCTATCTCACCCACAACAAAACGCTCCGCCTCCTTAAGTGACATACCAGAAAATGTTATCCCCGCCGCCGCCTTATGACCACCACCCCCATACGCCACCGCAAACCGATTCAAATCCAGCCCACAGTTGGAACGAAGACTCACCTTCACCCTGCCATCCTGCAACTCCCGAATGTAAAGCCCAATCTTTACCCCTTTCAGCGAACGCGGTATCTCCGGAAACTCCTGTGTGTCGTCAGGATGGGCACCTGTTTCCTCAAAGTCCCGCCACCTTAACACAATCCACGCCACCGTTCCATCTCCGTTCGTCTTAAGCGACGCCAAAGCACGCGCCTGCAGCGCCATCTGCTCCCTGCTGCAAGAACGATACAAACCGTTCATCACATCCCTCAAATTTACCCCATACTCCAGCAACTCCGCCGCTATCCGCAATGTCCGCGGCTTCGTGTTGTCGTAACTGAACCTCCCCGTATCCGTCAGAACCGCCACAAGCACATAAGTCGCATCCAACCTGTCTATTTCAAACCCCATATCTTTCATAAAGCGATACAGTATTTCACCTGTTGAACTGGCGTCGGTGTCAACAATTACCACATCACCAAACATCCCGTTTGAGCGATGATGGTCAACATTCACCACACATTTCGCCTTCTCCACCGCCTCCCGCACCCGCCCCATCCGCTCAACCCTCCCCACATCCAGCACCACCGCCACATCATACTCCCCCGAAACCTCACCCCATCGCCGCACATCTTCTATCCCAGACAGAAACTTAAGATACCCTGGAACCTCCGCATCGTTTACCACAACCACATCCTTCCCCAAACGCTCCTTCAACAACTTGCGCATCAGCAGTTCGCTTGCTATCGCGTCCGCATCTGGATGAACATGGGTCGTTATAAGAAAGCGCTTACCCCCCTCAAGCACATCCCGCAACTTCAGAAAAAGCCTACGCATAGACGCCTCCGAAAACAACCCTTTCAGTCTACAAACAGATAGACGCGCCTCAAGAAAAAATGCGTCTCGCTTTGGCTCTACATCCGTTTCTGATACCATCGCATCCCACTATGGAGGCGCCTTGATGGAGCGGTTGGATGTCGTTATTGTCGGCGGCGGAGTTGTGGGACTCGCCACCGCCGCTCATCTCGCAAACGACCACGAAGTCTTCGTCCTTGAAAAACGCCCCTATCTGGGAGAAGAACAGTCGGGACGCAACTCCGGTGTTGTGCATGCCGGCGTCTATTATGAGCCAGCATCCCTTAAGGCGAGACTTTGTGTTCTGGGCAACACGCTGCTCTACAAATTCTGCGCTGAATACGGCGTCCCCTGCGCTCGGGTCGGAAAATTCATCGTCGCCACATCAGAACAGCAGGTTCCCGACCTTCTATCGCTTTACCGCCGCGCAAAGAAAATCGGCGCCCGCGGCGTCCATATCGTCACCCCATACGAACTCCTCGCCGCAGAACCCAACATCCGCTGCAAACTGGCTCTCCATTTCCCCTCAACAGGCATTGTTGACGCCGCAACGCTCACCAAAAAACTCGCATCCATCGCACGCCATCGCAACGCCACAATCCTCACCTCCGCAACCGTCACCCGACTCCACAAACACCCAAAAGGCGTCCTCCTTGAAGTTCACTATCCCCAAAACCGCACAGAACAGGTTCTCGCAAAAAAGGTGGTGAACGCCGCCGGTCTTCATTCGGCTCAACTTGCCCGCACCCTCAACCCATCCCTCAAACTCTCCATCGCCCCCATCCGCGGCGAATACTACTCCTACATTGTCCGCGACGAATCCTTGCGCATCCGCGCCAACATCTATCCCGCCCCACCTCTTATCCCCGTCGGACAACAGAAACGCTTCATCGTCGGTATCCACCTCACCCCCACCTTTGACCTCCTATCCGATGGAACCTACAATATAAGCCGGCGCGTTCTTGTGGGACCCTCCGCAACTCCTACAAACGACCCAGACGACTTCTCCCCACCTCGCCTTCCGCCCCAGCACTTCACAGATGCCGTCAAAGCCTTCTTCCCACAACTCACTCCACAGATGCTGCAGCCAGAATACAGCGGCGTTCAGGCAAAACTTTCACAGTTCAACGACTTTGCCATATTCTCTGACCCGTCATGCCCTGACTGCGTCCACGCTGTCGGCGTTGATTCCCCAGGTCTCACATCCTGCCTCGCCATAGCAGACTACATCGCGCGACTCCTCTTCCCATAACCCGTTGCGCCCACAATACGCACCAAACGCCTGTTCCAGTAACGCCATGGGAAGCGGCGGCATCCTTCTGAAGAAAAACACCCGAAATAAAAAAGTGCCGCAACTATGCGGCATAGTTTGCGTTTACTCCCTTTGCCTAACATTTTGGAGGCTTAAGCGATGGTAAGACTTGTGGCAATGCTTTCTGTGGCTGTCTGCCTGCCACTTATGGCGCAGAGACCACCCCAACGCCCCGGACCCAAGAAGGAACGACCGCGCCTCAAAAAAAGCGACCCGCTTCTGCGCCAGATAATGGCGCTCCGCAAGCAACTGGAAACCCTTAAAAAACGCCTGGATGCCCTTCGCAAAAAGGTGGAAGGCATAGTCAAAAGGCGCGCACTCAAACGCCCGCCTGCACCGCCCAAACACCATCCCAAAAAGCCACATTTGCGCAAACCCGCACCAGCGCATAAACCAAAACTGCCCGCACATCCAAGGCGCCCCAAACGGCACCTTCGCCAACCCGCAGGACATCCCCCACACCCCCTCAAAGGCGTAAAGAGAATGCGGGGCAGGATGCGCCACCCGATACCGATGCGCCCAAAGGCTCCAAGACATCCAAAAGGTATGCTTAAGCGCATGCCCCACCTGCTGGGGAAGCGCCTCAAGCGTATGCGTGGTGTGCCGCCGTGGCTGCAAGGGCGCGACGGGCAGATGCTGCGCAGGTTCGCGCGCCGCAAAATCTTCTTCCGCCGCGCAATGATGCTCCGCCGATTCCTCCAACACATACGCCAACTGTTCATAAAACGCCTGCAAGAACGCATAGGAAGAATGCGCCGCTTCAAGCCCAGAATCACCCCCGAAGACATTCGGCACGGGTTTGGTTTGTTTATCCGTCGTATGCTGCAAGAAAAACTCCGCCGCAGAATCCCCCCAACCGTGCCCCAAGCCGCATGGTTCTAACCCTAACTCTGACTTCACCAGGGGGTGGCGGTTTTCCACCGCTACCCCCAAAATTTTTTCTCTTGTGACTTGACAACGCCGTCTGTAGCGCTATTATCTTTATTGCCAAGGCACCTTGACAGGTCGGTTGCGTAAGAGTTCCGTCAAAAGACTTGCGACATGCTGCCTTTTGCGTGCGTGTTTCTGAACACGGCGCAAAGGGTTGAGGTATCAAACTGAAGGGTTTGATCCTGGCTCAGCGCGAACGCTGGCGGCGTGGATTAGGCATGCAAGTCGAGGGACGAAGCCCCTTCGGGGGTGGAAACCGGCGAACGGGTGAGTAATGCATACCTAACCTACCCTCAGGACGGGGATAGCCTTGGGAAACCGAGGGTAATACCCGATAGGCTCACGAGGAGGCATCTCCTTGTGAGTAAAGGATAGCGAATGGGTAACTGTTCGCTTTCGCCTGAGGAGGGGGGTATGTCCCATCAGGTAGTTGGTGGGGTAAAAGCCCACCAAGCCTAAGACGGGTAGGCGGCCTGAGAGGGTGGTCGCCCACACCGGGACTGAGACACTGCCCGGACTCCTACGGGAGGCAGCAGTCGAGAATCTTCGGCAATGCGCGCAAGCGTGACCGAGCGACGCCGCGTGCGGGAAGAAGGCCTTCGGGTCGTAAACCGCTGTCAGGGGCTGCGAAATCCAGATGGGTGAATAGCCCGTCTGGTTGACTTCAACCCCAGAGGAAGCCACGGCTAACCACGTGCCAGCAGCCGCGGTAAGACGTGGGTGGCGAGCGTTGCGCGGAGTCACTGGGCTTAAAACGTCCGTAGGCGGTCCCGTAAGTCGGTCGTGAAAGCCTGCGGTCCAACCGTAGAATTGCGGCCGATACTACGGGGCTGGAGGGCAGGAGGGGCCAGTGGAATTCCCGGTGTAGCGGTGAAATGCGTTGATATCGGGAAGAACGCCGGTGGCGAAGGCGACTGGCTGGCCTGCACCTGACGCTGAGGGACGAAAGCCGGGGGAGCGAACCGGATTAGATACCCGGGTAGTCCCGGCTGTAAACGGTGCCCACTAGGTGCGGGGGTTGCCAATGACCTCCGTGCCGCAGCGAAAGCGTTAAGTGGGCTGCCTGGGGAGTACGGTCGCAAGGCTGAAACTCAAAGGAATTGACGGGGGCCCACACAAGCGGTGGAGCGTGTTGCTTAATTCGAAGCAACGCGAAGAACCTTACCCGGGCTTGACATGCCGGAAGTAGCGCCCTGAAAGGGGTTGCCACCGGTATCCAGTCCGGAGCCGGCACAGGTGTTGCATGGCTGTCGTCAGCTCGTGTCGTGAGATGTTGGGTTAAGTCCCATAACGAGCGAAACCCCTACCCTTAGTTGCCAGCGGGTAATGCCGGGCACTCTAAGGGGACTGCCCGCGTTAAGCGGGAGGAAGGTGGGGACGACGTCAAGTCGTCATGGCCCTTACGCCCGGGGCTGCAAACGCGCTACAATGGCAGGGACAAAGGGACGCGAACCCGCGAGGGGGAGCAAATCCCAAAAACCCTGCCCCAGTTCGGATCGCAGGCTGCAACCCGCCTGCGTGAAGGCGGAATCGCTAGTAATCGCGGATCAGAACGCCGCGGTGAATATGTTCCTGGGCCTTGTACACACCGCCCGTCAACTCACCAAAGTCGGGGGCACCCGAAGTCGCTGGCTCAACCGGGTTTCCCGGAGAGAGGCGCCGAAGGTGTCTCCGATGATGGGGAGTAAGTCGTAACAAGGTAGCCGTACCGGAAGGTGCGGCTGGATCACCTCCTTTCTAAGGAGCCGTTAGCCGGACTACTTTGAGGGAGGTCTGGCTTTTTGCGGCTTTTCAATCATTGGCTGACGGAACTTGAAAGCAACCGACCTGACAAATAGAGCGGGTGTGACTAATCACGCCCACTCTTTCTTTTTAACCTTAACCATTTCCACCCAACCTGTAAGAACCGTTGCCATATGGTGTTCTGTTCTCATTCCCCTTGTGAAATCTCCTTGCCACAGTGAGGGCATCGCGTAATTTCTCTTCCTCTTTGCCTGCGCGATTGCTCAAGAAGACCAGAAGCCAAGATACCCGCTGGGAGTGCGAAGAAACCAACACCGAGAAGTGCAATTACAGATGCAAAGATTCTTCCCAGCGTGGTTACGGGGTAAACATCCCCGTAACCCACTGTAGTTAGGGTAACTACCGCCCACCACATCGCCGCAGGAATGCTTGAGAAAACCTGTGGTTGCGTTTCCCTTTCAGCAAAATATACGACGCCTGACGCAACCACAAGAAGGATAAAAACAACCGAAAATGTGACCCCTAACTCTTCTTTCTTCTCTTTCAACACGTTCCAAAGGATGCGCGCCGCACGAGAATACCGTCCTAACTTGAATATGCGCAACAGTCTCAGCAACCGCAAGGCTCGTATAAATCGCAGGTCAATCGCAACAAGAGTAGGGATGTAAAAAGGAAGGATTGCCACGAGGTCCACTACAGCAAACGGAGAAAAAAAGTATTTTATCCGCCCTTTCAGGGCGCCTTTATATGCCTCACTTGCCGTGCAAACCCAAATCCGTAACAGATACTCTATTGTGAACACCCCAACAGACACTATTTCAAACCACCGAAAAAATGTTCGGAGATGAACTTGAATGTCTTTAACTGTTTCAAGAGCAACCATCACAACATTTGCAACAATCAGAATCATGATGAAGGAACGAACGACCTTTGCAGCGCGTGTTTCTGCCGTAGATGATTCAAGCAAAAGAAATATCCGTTGTTTCAGAGACACTTTCCTCTCCCAATTAGAACATCAAAAAACCGCCTTGTAGCAATTTTGTTCTGGGGCAAATTATAACACAAGGTCTTCTGAGAGACAAGATAGGCGTTTTTATCAGGTCCGAGTTTCGGGATGCGATGAGAGGAGTGGTCAGACCCTGTGCTGGAACGCAGGGCTCCTTTTTTGGGGTCGGACGCTGTCAAATCGTTAGACGAGTCTTGATACGGACTTAAGCCGCATCAAGACTCAACATCCATCAGGGGAGCCTTGAGTTTTAACGCGGGGATTTGTGGGTGGCGTCTGCGGAGTTATCCTGCGTGGCTGAGATGTGCGGTTCACCGGTGTCACAGACTGGATGAGGACGCGTATAGGCGCTCCTTGTAACGAAGCGAAGTTACGAGCAGAGAAGAAGTTTCTGCAGAAATTTGGACTTGACACTATATTGTGGGAGCGTAACAATAGGCTTTGTTTGGTTGCCGGGAGTTTTTGAAGCCGCGTTGTGAGGAATGTTTGGGGGTAATTGTATGGATAGATATCTGATTGCGCTGGCGCTTGTGGGTGCCGCGTTTGGTGTCTGGTTCTTAACGGATGTCAAGGTGACTTGGGATGGTGGGGTGCTTAACTGCCCGCAGGGGGTTACGATAAGGCTTTCAGATGATTGGAAACTTATGGCAAAGGAGCAATGGGAGAGGAATGTTACGATAGGGCAGAGGTTTTTGGGAGTAAGCGGTGGTAAGGAGGTGGAATGGTTGGCGGCGCTTGTTCGTGGGAAGAGCGTGGTGGTGGTGGGTTGCAAGAGGGCGCATACGAATGCGCCGACTAATAACGATGTTGAGACAGTGGCTAGGCTTTGGAAGAGTTTCTCTTCACGAAGTGGCGGTAGGGTCAAGATTCGTGTGATTAGGAAAGAGATTGTGCAGGTTTCGGGACGCAAAGTAGGGCTTGTGGAAGCCGACATCCGCACACAGCAGCCGAGCATGCATTTATGGCAACAAACGCTGTTCTTCATAAATTCAGATTACGCATTTTTTATCTTTCTTGGTTACGACCACACCGAAGACAAGGCGCAGAAGTTCGTTATGAAGCGCCTGACAACGGAGATGGAGATAGAGGAGGCGTCGTTCTGGCTGAAGTCTGGTAGGGGTCTGAGGGTAGCGTTGATTGTGATGTTTGTGCTCACTGCCGCTACTGTGCTTATCAGAGGCGTGCGCAGACAATCAATTTGGTAGTCGTGCTGGGGCTCGGTAGGTCAGCGATGGGTGGGGGACGGCAAGAGTGCTCCTCCGCGCGTAATGGTTCTGTCTGCTGGGTAATGTTGCAGATACACGCCCTTTTGGGAAAGGTGGGAGGCGGCTCATCGGCGAACCCGTGCTCGGCTGGTAAAGAAGCGGTTGTGTTTTGTAGGAACACCAAATGTCTGTATAATTGTTTTGTTGTGGGTGGAAAATGGTATGGATGTGAAGAAGTTGTTGAAGGGGCTGAGGGAGGGTAAGGTATGGGCGGCGGCGAGGCTCATCTCAATCGTTGAGAACGACTTACCGGGCGCGGAGGAGGTGATGGAAGAGATAACGGGGTTGGTGGGGCATGCGTTGCGTGTGGGTGTGACAGGACCGCCGGGGGTGGGGAAGTCAACGCTTGTAGACTGGATGGCGGGGATATGGCGGCAGCAGGGTAAGACGGTGGGGATAGTGGCGGTGGACCCATCAAGTCCGTTTTCAGGTGGTGCGTTGTTGGGTGATAGGGTTCGGATGCGGAAGGTAGCGCAGGATTCTGGGGTGTTTGTGAGGTCAATGGCGAGCAGGGGCTATTTGGGCGGGTTGAGTGAAGCGGCAGTAGATGCGGCGGATATACTTGATGCGATGGGCAAAGATGTGGTGATAACAGAGACGGTGGGTGTTGGGCAGTCAGAGGTGGATGTGGCGCGGGTGTGTGATGTGTGTGTTTTGGTTTTGAGTCCGGAGTCAGGGGATTCTGTTCAGACGCTGAAGGCGGGTTTGATGGAGATAGCCGATGTTTACTGTGTGAACAAGGCGGACAGGGACGGCGCGGACAGGCTGGTGCGCGAGATAAAGTTTCTGCTTGAGATGCGGGGGGAGGAAGGGGAAAAACCTGTTTTGATGACGGAGGCGTTGAACGGTGTGGGTGTAGAGAAGGTGGTGGATGAGGTGGAGCGTATGTGGGGGAGGGGTAGCCGGCGTAGGGAGGAGATAGCGAGGCGCAAGTTGGAGGCGGCGGTGAAGTCGGAGGTGGAGCGTCGCATTGAGGGGTTGGGGAAGGAAGTTGAACGGTTGACGGGTGAGATAGCGGGTGGTAGGATATCGGCACGGAAAGCGGCGCGGTTGCTTCTACGCAGACTTTCGGAGGCAGGCGAAGATGGGTGAGGAGAGTCGGCTAAAGCAGTTTAAGGAAGGTCTGGAGCGTGCGAAGTTGTTTTCGGACGAGGCGTTGGGGAAGTTAGCGGCGCGGTTTGACGAGTGGCGTAAACGGTTTGAGGGGCAGCCCAAACGCGGCAATGTCGCCTTCATAACGGCAAGCGGAGAAGAACCTCCGCCCATATGCACCCCCTGTGACATAGCCGACTTGGATTATCTTGAAGAGTTGGGGCTGCCCGGGGAGTATCCCTTCACACGGGGGATACACGCGACGATGTATCGCGGCAGGCTCTGGACAATGCGGCAGTTTTCGGGGTTCGGCACCGCACGCGACACAAACAAACGCTATAAGTTCCTGCTCGCCCACGGACAAACCGGTCTGTCCGTTG
>Ga0190361_1000343_pt1 | contig 19050 bp, 22 predicted proteins | sample 48721845_MG_FD_161273 | JGI IMG/M metagenome (GOLD analysis project Ga0190361, IMG submission 161273) | Hydrothermal vent microbial mat bacterial communities from Southern Trench, Guaymas Basin, Mexico - 4872-18-4-5_MG | ecosystem: Environmental > Aquatic > Marine > Hydrothermal vents >... | reverse complement strand
GGACTGACCAGGGAAATTATATCTTTGCCAGAAATACTACCAGTCCTAATATAGTGGTAGTTGATGATAATGGCAACGTCGGTATCGGGACAACGGAGCCCAACACAAAATTGACAGTAGAAGGCGATGCCAACGATACCCAAACTCCTGTCTACATAGCATCCTATAATTTTTCCGATGGTGAGAACCATGAACTTCAACTCGGACTTAAGCATCCAGCTGATACAGCTGGCTTATACAGATTAGGAAGTACTCACGATGGAACGTTCTTAATTACTCGTGATACTGCCAGCACATACGGAACTCCAAGAATAGCAATTAATACTGATGGCAACGTCGGCATCGGAACTACAGATCCAGGGAGCTACAAGCTAAAAGTTAATGGAGAGATTGCCTATGTTACTGATTCTATTGAAAGAAGAGTTCATAACGTAGGTGGAGAAGGTGGGGCATCATCTCCTAGTGTTGGTTTACCTGGATGGACTGCTGGTGGAGGAACAAATCTACCTCATAATGCATGGATTAATACTCAATATGTTACTTTACCAACTAAAGGAGTTTATTTAATCATTTCAAACTATAGAATATATGGGACAAATGTAGCTGCATATGTTAAAGCAAGATTGAGATGGACAGATTCAGCAAGTAGAGAAACTGAACGTAGAATGGTTGTTGAGAGAGTTCGCCCAATAGGGGACACTTTCATTAATTACGGTGGTAGTGTTTCGTGGGTTATAAATGTTGATCAAGATAATACAACTGTCTATGCTGATTACTTTAGGTATGGTGGATCTGCAGATAATGAATATTATTGGCAAAATGACGCTAATGGTGTACCTAGACTTGTGGCAGTAAGATTGTATTAGCCTTATTCTGGGAGCTTGTAAAATTCTTAAAAATTTGTTAAAATTACCCCTGTTGCCGTGGTAGCTCAGTGGTAGAGCAGTAGCCTGAAGAGCTTCGTGTCGGGGGTTCGATTCCCTCCCACGGCACAAAAGTATTATTATTTTTGGAATATTTACCGGCTAGTAAGGCTTAGATAACATTGAAAATTTAAGATGTTAAATTATCCGCCCATAGCTCAACTAGGCAGAGCAACAGCCTTTTAAGCTGGGGGTTGGGGGTTCGATTCCCTCTGGGCGGACAAATAGAAATAAAAACAGCCCGGGTCTTCCCGGGCTTATTATTGCTTGGTTCAACAATACTCTGAAATTTCTCTAAGAATTTCAGTCCGAAGAGCTTCTTTTTTCCAGCCTCTAAAATCTTCCAGTCCCTGGTAAATGTACCCATTTCCAAATTTTAAAATTAAATCTTTAGAGATTCTACTAATCAGCTTTACAGTGAATCTACCAGTGCCTTTTTTAAATCTTACTGATATTAATTCAAACTGTGGGAACAATTTTGATCGAAATGACTTTATGAAATTTTTGCTAACTTGCTTGCCTTTAATTTTCTTCCAGAGTTTTTTAGAAGCCTGCTTGTAACCATCAACTATCTGGTAGGTGATTTCTCTACTCCTGTGTTTGTAAAACTCAAGTTCATTTAATTTGGTGCGGATTTTATTCATTCTTTTCTGTAAAATTTTTCTTTCTTTTCTGGTTAGTCTACTACCATTCAACTTTTCTTTAATTTCTACCAGCTCCCTTATTAATTCTCTTCTTTCCATCTTTCCCTCCTTTTTAAACAATCTTATTTTTAAATTAATTTACCGCTAGAAAGAATATCACAATTTTAAAGAAATGTCAAGATGCTAATTGACAAACAGACTTTTACAACTAGAATTAAACTAGTCCCCATAGCTTAACTGGATAAAGCGTCAGCTTGCGGAGCTGAAGATTATAGGTTCAAATCCTATTGGGGACGCTAAAATAAAAAATTTAAATCTAATAAGTTTAATCATTTGACAATTAAATGACATTTGGTTATATTTAGCGTTGATATGGATCTTAAAACTTTAGCCCTGGCAATAAAACAAATTGCAGCCGAAAGAGAGTTACCACCAGAAAAAGTTTTAGAAGCTCTGGAAAGTTGTTTGGCTGCTGCTTACAAGAAACAGTATCGTGAAAAAACTGAGTCTATTAGAGCAAAGTTTAATCCTGATACTGGAGAGGTAAAATTTTTTCTGGTAAAAACTGTAATAACTAAAGATATGGTTGGCACCGAAGAAGGAAAGATAAAGTACAATCCTCGTCGTCATATTTTTTTGGAGGAGGCCAGAAAAATTAATCCTAATATTAAGCCAAATGAGGAAATAACTTTTCCACTAGAACAACATCAAGAATTTGGGAGAATTGCTGCTCAAACTGCTAAGCAGGTTATTCTTCAAAAAATTCGAGAATTTGAAAAGCAGTCTATTATGAAGGAGTTTGAGAGTAAGGAAGGAGAAATTATTAGTGGAACGGTTCAGCGATATGATCGGGGAAATGTTTATGTGGATTTGGGCCGAACTTCAGGAATAATGTTTACTAATCAAAGCATCCCGGGGGAGCATTATAAAGTTGGTCAGCATTTAAAATTCTATCTTCTGGCAGTGCAGGAGAGTGGTAAAACTCCAGGGATTATTCTTTCCAGAAGTCATCCAGAATTTCTTAAGAAGCTGTTTGAGTTGGAAATTCAAGAAATTGCCGATGGAATAGTAGAAATAAAAGCGATTGCCTGGGAGCCAGGACATCGAGCTAAAGTAGCAGTTTATTCCAAAGACAAAGCAGTAGATCCGGTAGGTTCCTGTATTGGAGAACGAGGAATGAGAATTACCGCCATTAGTAATGAACTAGGAGGAGAAAAAATTGATATTATTGAGTGGGATGAATCTCCTGATAAGTTTATTGCCAATGCTCTATCACCAGCAAAGGTAAAATACGTAGAGCTTTTACCAAAAAGACAAGCCAAGGTCTATGTAGCTGAAGACCAACTCAGTTTAGCCCTGGGAAAGGGTGGACAAAATGTTCGACTAGCAGCCAAGCTCACTAACTGGAAAATAGATGTGGTTACTGCTCAACAAGTAGAAGTTAAAAAGTCAACAGTTCAGGATATGGAAGCATCAAAATAATCATGAAAAAATCAATCTATAACAACTACTTTCCACCAGCTATTATTGAAGAAACTCAATTTGGGGAAAGAGTTGTTAGTATTTATTCTAAATTACTTAAAGAAAGAATCATTCTTTTATCTGGTCCAATTATAGACTCCTTGGCTAATTCGGTTATTGCCCAGCTGTTGTATTTAGAACATCAAGACCCTGAAAGAGATATTAAGCTTTACATAAATACTCCAGGAGGAACGGTTAGTGCCGGACTGGCTATTTATGATACTATTCAATATATCAAGCCACCAGTAGTAACCATTTGTACTGGAATGGCTGCTTCGATGGGAGCAGTACTTTTAGCTTCTGGAGCAAAAGGAAAAAGGATGAGCTTGCCAAATGCTGAAATTTTACTTCACCAGGTAATGGTTAGTGGAATAGAGGGACAAGCAGTAGAAGTAGAAATAACTGCTAAGCATGTGATTAAGTTAAAAGATAAAATAAATCAAATTCTGGCTAAACATACCGGACAACCTCTTAAAAAAATTGCCAAAGATACTGACCGAGATTTCTATCTTACCCCAGAAGAAGCTAAAAAGTACGGATTAATTGATAAAATCATTAAACCACATCACTAATGATTCAAAAAATCTTTTATCTCAATGGAAGTTTTGTTCCGGAAAGGCAAGCTACCGTTAGTGTTACTGATTTAGGGTTACTTAGAAATTATGGGGTGTTTGAGTATTTTCGAACTTATAACAAAAAACCATTTAGATTAGAAGATCATTTAAATCGCTTTTTTAAATCAGCTAAGGCTTTGAACTTGAAATCACCATATTCTAGGTATCAGCTTCGAACAATAATTTTCAAACTAATTAAAAAAAATCACCATCTAAAAGAACTAAGTTTTAGAATGGTTTTAACTGGTGGAAATACCAGAGATGGAAAAACCAGCTCAAAGCCAAATTTTTTTATTATAGTTGGAGAACCTCATCGATACCCAAAGAAAGCATATCAGCAGGGAATAAAACTTTTAACTCTTAACTATCAAAGAGAGTTTCCAGAGATTAAAAGCCTAAATTACACTCTGGCAGTTGCAAATTGGAATGAATTAATTAAACAGGATGGACTGGAATATTTATATGTTTCTAAAAATAAAGTTTATGAGGCTTCAACTAGCAACTTTTTTATAGTTAATAGAAATACTCTAATTACTCCAGAACAAAAGGTTTTAGATGGAGTTACCAAAAAAGTAGTTATTGAGCTAGCTCAAAAAAACCATATTAAAGTTAAACAAAAAGAGTTAACTTTAACTAGAGTTTTAGCTGCTGATGAGGCATTTATCACTGCCACTGACAAAAAAATATTACCAGTAATAAAGATTGATAATTACGTTATTGGAAATGGAAAAGTAGGAAAAATTACCAGAAAGTTGATGAATTTATTTGAAAACTATACCAAAAACTGGTAATTTAAGAAAATAAAATGGGCCGAATGTTTCGTTCGGCCCGGGCTTGAGATTTTAATAGTTTAGTAATTCTTCAATCTGTTGATTTCTAGAATCTATCGCTTTTTGGACTGTCTTCTGAGCTGAGTTAAGGACACAAATTCCTATTGCAACTATTATTAAGATAAATATTCCTACCAGCATAACAGTATATTTGTTATTCATTTCAACCTCCTTTTTAGTCTTCCTTCCAATCTTTTCTTTAACCCAGGAATATTTTCAACTAATTCTAATACCCTTTCAAATCCCAATTTTCTAATTGCTTCATTTAAACTTCTCTGAATATCCATCTCAATTATCTCTTCCAAAGTATAGTATTCTTTATAACCAAATTCTTCCATTGTAACCTCCTTCAGTTTTTACCTACCTTATAGCTTACGTCAATTTTCTGGCTGAATTATACCAATTTTTTGTCAATTTGTCAAGAGTAAAAGGCGCTTTTAAATGTTCTGATAGTGCCGAATTGAAACTCGAGAGTTTCTTTTTAGGGATACAGCAATTAAGTCAATTCTCCAGCCTTTGTAGTTATCAATTAGTTCGGGATACTTTCCAGTATAGATCTGACAGGCCCGTCTTAAAATCCTTAATTTTCTTGGGGTGATGTGCATTTCTGGCGTAAGCCCATTTTGAAGTTGAGTTAAAGTCTTAACTTCCACAAAAACTAAGGTTTTATCAGCACTTTTGGCAATAATATCAATTTCTCCCCAGAGTTTTCGATAATTTCTGGCTAAAATTTTATACCCTTTTTCCACAAGATATTCACAGGCTAAGTCTTCACCAAATTTTCCAATTTTTTTTCTGAAGTCGGTCATTTTACTTGCCTGGTTGATAGTTTAGAAAGTTGCTTGACTAGCTTTTTAAACTCTTGCAGTTCATCTGGCTTCCATCTGAATTCAATTTTTTTGAAGTTTTTTTTCTTTAAAAGTGCCATTTTTTTCCAGATTTGATAAATTTTTTGAGTTTTTCCGCTCAGAGGATAGCTATCAAAGTGCTTGATTATTCTATTTATCAGCTGGTCTAGTTTACTAACTCGATAGTAGACATAATTTGGTCTTACGTAGTAGAGCCTGCCAGCTTTGAAAAATTTTTTGATTTTTTGAGCTAAGCTTTTGTCAGCTAAATCAAACTTTAAGGAAAAATATAAAGTTGTATGGTTACCAGAAAAGCTATAAGTAAAACTGGCCGATCTTTGACACACACCAGTTACAAACCATGGATTAAGTCTAGGCATGTTTCACAACAAAATATATCAGCTGGAACATTTTTATTATAACAAATTAAAATTCAATAAAAAACCCGCTCAGGTTCTGTAAATTAACCTGAGCGGGTAATTTTACTTTTTATTTCTGGCTAACTTCTTTAATCATCTTAATGTATTCAACCATGCTGAAGTTTGCTGACTTGAGCAACTGATATACTCTTCCTTTTTCCAAGTAGCTGTGAATGAGCTTTACCTGATATTCATCAAATGCTATACCTTCTGGAAATTCTTCAGTTGCTTTATCTAAACAGAATTCTTTAGAAGACATAAAATTTGGAACCTGGTTAGACTGATCTGAAACAGGACTCTTGAGGTAATGAGAGTGAAACAATCCCATTAAATGACCTAGCTCGTGAATAATATTAGCTGCTTTTAGCTTGTTTCTGGTGGTTTTATCCATAAAAATTCTACATAGCTCATAGAGAGGATTAACACATATCAAAGCTATCGATTCTTTTAAATGAGCTATCCCTGAGATAGCCATTGCTTTCAAACAAAACCAATCCTTTTGAAATTTGCTCTTGAGTCCAAATAACTGGCAATTTCTCTCCGTCCATTCATCAAGCGGAAGAATTTCTACTGCAAGATACTCTGCCGGCTTAAGCTTGAAATAACTAACCTGATTAACTATCCTTATATCTAGATTTACTTTCATTCGTTGATAAAACCTTTTTACAATTTCTAATATTTCCTGGATATTATCTTGATAGTATTTCAGATACTTTTTCGACGAAGAAACACATACTTCCACTACTAATCTTTTTGAAGTAATCCTTACATCTCTTGTTATATCTTCCAGACTAACTAGAACCCTTTCTTTACCCACCTTCCACCTCCTTATTTATTCCTCCTTATTTATTGTTTTCAAAAAACCAAGATAATCTTAGCTAAATATCAGGAAAAGTCAAGTGTTTCACGTCAAAATATGTCAGCTGAAACACTTATTTAAGCTAAGTTCTTAGTCATTCTTTTTAGAAAATAAGGCTTCTGGCATTTTGGTTTTATTTCTTTTGGTTCTTTTTTTGGTTCCCAGATTCTATCTTTTTCAATAATATGAACTACCTTAATTCCATCTTTTTCTAACTCTTTGCCAATAAGAGCTCGATGACATTTCCAGGGAAATCTTTCAGCACAAACAATAACTGTAGGCTTTGATTTTAAAATTCTTATTATTTTCTTTAAAGCTTCTTTAAATTGTTTAGTTTTAGTATATTCTAAATAACCTTCTTCTCTGAAGCCACCTAAATTTTCAAAGTGATAATATTTGATTTTATTTTCTTTTAAGACTTTCTTTAAATTTTCTTTTTTGAAGTGAGGAAATAACTTTGATGTAGGCCAGCGTCTTACATCAACTACTACCTGAATTTGATAAGTTTTTAAAATTTCTAGAAATTCTTTTATAGAACGATTAGAAGTGCCAAGAGTATAAATTTTCATTACGATTTATTTTTTCCAGTCCTTTATAGTGATTGTTTTGCGAGCTTTATTAATTTTTAATACTACTTTTTGTTTTTCTTTCCATTTAAAAGAACGGATAATTTCAATGGGTAAAGTAACTGCATAACTTTTTCCTCCAACCTTGGTTATGCTGCGAATATTTCTTTTAGATATTTTTCTTCTAGGCATATTTAATTACGTAATTTATTACGTAATATATTACGTAATTTTTATTATAGGAGTTAAAAATTTTTTGTAAAGTTATTTTAAAACCTATATCTTTTTTTGTTTATCTCGTATCCTGCAATACCGAAGGCTACGGCCACATTTAAAGATTTCTTTTTTCCAAACATGGGCAAAAAAATTACCTTATTTACTCTTTTTAGAACAGATAAAGAAACTCCTTTAACTTCATTTCCTAATAACCAAGGCTAAAGGAAATTCTGGCTTAAATTTAGTATAAATGAGGGAATTTTTAGTTTGTTCCAAAGCTGCTATGAAGACATTTTCTTTTTTTAGTTTTTCTATTAGTCTCCAGGTCAGTTTGTGATATTCCCATTTGATACAGTTTTCAGCACCAAGGGCGGTCTTTGAAATTTTTTGATGAGGTGGAGTTCCGGAAATTCCACAAAGAAAAATTTTATCTACATTTAAAGCATCTGCAGTTCTAAAAATAGAGCCAATATTTTCCAGACTGCGAATATTGTCACAAATAACATAAAAAGGTAGTTTTTCATTTACTTTCCTTGACATTCTAAAGCTTTGGGGAAAGAGGCATTTTTCTTCTTAATTTTTCGTTAGTGATTGCTTTTTTTACTTCTTCTATAGTTTTTATTTCTATTTCTAACTCCTGAGATAATTTTTCAGTCTCTTTTCCTTGTTCCAGTCCAATTAAAATGGTATCTATCTTTTCAAAACTTAAGCCCATTAAGAATTCATCGGTTAAAATGGTTCCAGCAAACAAGTCATGAGTGGCAGGCTTTTCTATTATGTTTTTTGGAACTCCTAAAAATTTGGCAATTTCTTTTACTTGGGTTTTATAAAGCTCTCTGATTGGTTCTATATGACAGGCACCATCTCCATATTTATCGTAGTGGCCTAATAAATATTCAGTTTTATTTAAAGTTCCTAAAACTAAGAGATTTTTTAAAGCTCCAAGGTAGTGTAGAAATAAGCTTCTTAATCTTAATTTGGGTAGAATAATAGCTGTGGCTATCTGAGATACTTTATCTGGCGTAGTTAATCCTAGAGTTCCCAGGCTGTGAATCATACTAACTTTCATTTTTCTTTTAAACAGCCTTGCTGCCTGCTTAAGCCAGAATTTTCTTCCTATCATTTTTGGCGTAAGTTTATAAACTCCAATTTCAGTTAAAAGAGGAGTTAAATCTATTTTTTGGTACTTTATTCCTAAAAGACTGGCTACTTTTTCAGCATCTTTTACATTCTCTGGTGCACTTTCTTTTTCTGGCATAATTAATCCAAATACTTTATTTTTACCCAGAGCTCTTACTGATAGAAATGCAACTACTGTTGAATCTATTCCTCCACTTAAGCCCAAAATTACTCCATCTTTTTTAAAGCTGGCTACTGAATCTTTGATAAATTTTTTAATTTTTAAACAAGTTTGCTTTAAGTCTTTTTTCATTTTAAGGTAGAGTATAAGAAAGTTTTGAAAAGGAGTCAATAAATTTATCTTATTAAAGGGAATTTTTTCTTTTATTACAATTGCTGAATGATGCTCCAATCTGTTTTGATCAATAATCTGCGCCTGGCTCAGGATACAGAACCTGACTAGCAATCTGCTAGCATCTGACAGTAGGAGGAAAAACTAACAAAATTAGGTGATAAGATTTTGCATGTCTCTTTTTCAATTCCACACCAAAAAAGCCCCTTTTGAATTTGGGATTATTCTCCGATTAAAAATAAAATAATCGTGTATTATCGAGCTGGCGGACCTGGAAAGATTTTAGGTATTTCAGGCTTTTTCACTCCAGGTTTCTCAACCTCCTCTAGTTCTGGTTTTTCTATTTCTTCAATTTCTGGCTTTTCCGTCTCGGGTTTTTCAACTTCTGGCTTTTCTGGTGCCTCTACTCCCGATTTTTCAGCTTCTTCTTTTTTGAGAATTCCCGGCTTAGAAATTCTTCTCTTCTCAAATACTTTTTCTTTGACTTCCCAAGGCACGGGCACTGTTTCTGGAATATTCTCTAAGGCACCTTTGTCTTTTAGAGCTTCTACTGCCTGCTGGCGTCCTATTTCTGAAACGGTCATTGCTCTTTGAATAGCTTCCTTAGCTTGCTCCGGTACTTTATTGTAAACATCATTCAAAACCTCTAAATGGCGAGTGGTTGCTCTGGCAACCAGTTGTTCAACTGTGATCGTATCTTTACCCATACCTTGAGCAATTTCAGAAATTTCTTGTCCAAATGCGGCGTATTTCTCGAATTCTTCTATTGCTTCCTCTACTTCTTTAACATTTTCATCTTCTGTGGCTTGTTTTACTTTATTTAATCTCTTTTCGGCTGCTGTAGAAAAAATTTCAGCCGCTTTTTCAGGATCAACTGTCGCCAAGCTTCTTAAAATATCCACCTGTCTATTAATTGCACTAGTTTTGATTACTTTTACTCTTTCAGCTACTTGGGGAGAAAAATTTTCTACCTTGTCTTCAATTTCGTCTAGCTTTTCAATTTGACTAGCTATGGCCCCTGAAACAAAACTAGCTAAAACCATTTTATTCTTCTTGCCTATATTTTCTAAAGAACTTTGAAAGACAACAAAATCAGCTATGGTTCTTTCCATACCCTTTTCGTCACCTTCTCTCGCTTTATTTTTGATTTTTTCTAATCTGTTCTGAATTATCTGAATATTAAGCTCAGCTGCTCTTTCTGGTTTTTCTTTTGATAAGCTTTCAAGAGCCTTGATCTGTCCAGTTTTAGAGACTTCTCTTGCTCGGAGAATAGCTAACTTGGCTTGTTCAGGAACTCTTTCTAAAACTTCCTCTAAAACAGCTAGGTGCTTGGCTGTGGTTTGACTGACAATCTCGGTAACTTCTGTGACGCTTTTGCCTTTAACTTGGGCTTGTTCAGCTTTGGTTAAAGCTTTCTCCAACTGGTCTTGGTATCTGTTCAAAGCAATTTCAGCTGCCTCTGGTTTTCCTTTATCTACAACAGCTTTTGCTTCAGCTATCCGTTCAGCTGCCAATTTAGCGTATCTTTCCGCTTTATTTACATCGCCGAAAGTAAAAAAAGTTCCTACTCCCTCAAAAAACCTTTCAATAAAGTAGAAAGGGCTGGCCGGTGTAAGTCCGGCTGGAGGCAACTCGGCTTCGGTCTGGGCTTTCACGGGAACAACTCCAAAAACCAATTCTACTAAAAGCAAACTAAACACAGAAATATAAATTTTTTTCTTCACATCATTCATCTCTTTCCTTTTTTAATCTTGTCCGACCTTTAGCGGTTTAGATACATGACTTGGTTTAGTTTTAACCAATGTTAAACTGTGAGGGCCAAGTACTTTGGTGGTGTTTTTTGGTTTTTTTCAATAGCTGAATAAGGATTTCGTTCGACTCAATATTTGCAATTGTATTTACTCCTAAATCTACTTTTGTTTTTAACAAGCTAGTTTTAGTCGGGCCGACTGGATTCGAACCAGCGATCTCTACCCCCCCAGAGTAGCGCCTTAGACCACTAGGCCACGGCCCGATAATTAAAGCATTCTAACAAATTCTACCAGTAAATCAACACCCCACCCAGTAGCTCCTTTTCTAAAGTAGGAATAGTCTCTATCAACCCAGGCGGTTGGAGCAATGTCTAAATGAATCCAGGGATAACTTTCGGCAAAATTGGCTAGAAATGCAGCAGCAGTGATTGCTCCCCCATATTTTCCGCCAACATTTTTTAAATCGGCTATATCACTTTTCATTTCTTCAAAGTATTCCTTCCATAATGGAAGTTCCCAGACTCTTTCTCCGGAAATTTTACTGGCTTGTTTTACCTTTTCAATTAATTTTTTATTATTTCCAAAAAGCCCGGCAGCATATTTACCTAAAGCAACCATACAGGCCCCGGTTAAAGTAGCTAAGTCAATTACTGCAGATGGCTTAAATCTTCCGGCATAACTCAACGCATCAGCTAAAATTAATCTTCCTTCAGCATCAGTATTAATAACTTCAATAGTTTTTCCAGAGCTTGAGATTAATATATCACCAGGCTTATAAGCCTCTCCTGAAGGTAAGTTTTCAGTAGCAGGAACTAATCCGATTAAATTTACTTTTAATCCTAAATCTGATACTGCCTTAATGGTTCCAATTACTGTTCCTCCGCCAGACATATCAAATTTCATTTCTTCCATTTTTTGAGATGGTTTTAATGAAATTCCTCCAGCATCGAAAGTAATTGCCTTTCCAACTAAAACAATATTCTTTTTAGTTTTAGGATTTCCCAGATATTTTAGGATAATGAATTTTGGCGGTTGTTTAGCTCCACTAGCTACTCCAAGCAGTGCTCCCATTTTTAGTTTTTTCATATCATCTTCTTCTAAAATTTTGCAAGTTAGTTTCTTTTGTTTTTTAGCTATCTCTCTGGCTTTTTCTACCAGGTAGCTTGGAGTTGCTTTATTTGAAGGTTGGTTTCCATAATCTCTAACCAGATTTATTGCTGTTCCGATTATTTCTCCAGATTTTATACCTCTTTTAATTTGCTGATGTTTTTTTTGATCTTCTTCCTGAATAATTACTTGATTTATTTCTGGTAGAATTTCAGTTTTGCTGGTTTTATACTCAGTAAACTGATAACTTCCAATTATAATTCCTTTAACTAGCTGTTCAGTTATTTTTTCTAAATCGTAGATTTCTGGAATGTAAGTAGCAATTTTGGTTATTTTTTTCTGCTGTAGAAACTTTGCCGCTATTCCAGCTATTTCTTTTAGTTTAGGTGGTTCAAATTCGTTCTTTTTGCCCAGCCCAATTATATTTACTGAGCTAGTAGCTAAATTTGGAGTATGAATGAATAAACATTTTCCAAATTTACCTTTGAATTTTTCCTGGTTTAAAGCTGAAGATATTAGATAATTGGATTTTTTATCCAACTCCTTTAGTTTGTAATCAAGTTCACTATTTTCAAATAAATAACCTAAAACTGACTGAGTTTTTATTGAACTTAGTGGAGTAGATTTTAGTTGAACTTTAAACATTTATTTTGATTTAGAAAATGTTTTAATGCATTTGGTACAAGCTTTTACTCTTTTCCTAGAAGGTAAACGAAACCACTGCAAATTTGGCTTTTTCCACCTTTTTCCAGTAGGATTGTATCTTCCTCTAAGTTTCTTCCTTTTACTTGCAACTGTTGAAGTTTTTCCACAAAAATAACATTTAGCCATAATAGTAAATATTAACCGAAATACTTGTAATTGTAAAGATTCAGCTTTTTAGCTAATTGATGAGCAATTTTCCAGATGTCTCCAGCACCAAGAGTAACTATTAGGCTATTTTTTTTCAAACTTAACTTAATTTTTTTGTTTAAGCCTGAAATACTTCTAACTAATTCTGCTCTGGAGTGGTATTTTCTGGTTTCTTCAATTAAAAGTTTGTCAAGGTCTATTTTACCTTTTCTTTCTCTAACTGAAGAATAGATAGGCAAGAGATAAACTTTATCAGCAAATTTGAAACAGGTTGCAAACTGCTTGAGAAAAACTTTGGTTCTAGAAAAGGTATGAGGTTGAAATATAGCTAAGATTTGGTATTCAGAAAATTTTTGCTTTAGAGCTAAAAGAGTAGCTTTTATTTCCTGAGGGTGGTGAGCATAATCATCAATAATAATTGTTTCAAATTTGGAGTTTTTTGTCTTTAATTTAGCTATAATTTCCTGTCTTCTTTTTACACCTTTAAAGGTTTCAAATGCTTTTTTAATTGTTTCTTTTGAAATATTTAATTCTTTAGCTAGTCTATAAACCAGGTAGGCATTGGATTGATTTTGTTGTCCAAATAATGAAAGGTTTATTTGGCTCAAGAATTTTTTAAAACTTTTACTGGGTTTTCTTGAATAAAATACCTTTTTGGTTACTTTCTTTTTTAGCTTTAAAAATGCTTGATAATAACTTTTTTTAGTTGGAAAATAATCAGGATGGTCATAATCAACGTTGGTAATTAACAAATAGTCAGGAGTAAATTTTAAAAACTTTTCCTGATATTCATCTCCCTCGGTAACTACCCAGCTTGATTTCCCAAATCTGAAATTACTATTCCAGTTTTTAACTATTCCACCACAGAATACCAGTGGGTCAAATCCGGCTACTTCTAATAGATAACCACAAAGAGCACAGGTAGTAGTTTTTCCATGAGTACCGGACACTACTATGTTGTTTTTTGAGTTAACAATTTTAGCCAAAATTTCAACATAACTTTTTTGAGGAATGTTTAACTGTTTAGCTTTTTTTATCTCAGGATGGTTTTTATTATAAGCAGTTGAATAAATTACTAGATCGATATTTGGATTAATGTTTTTTGGAGAAAATTTGGTAATTGGAATTTTCAGTCGATTTAAGATTAAGTCGGTTTGAAATTTTTGTGGGAAATCTGAACCAGTAATTTTTAATCCCAAATGGTAAAAGTACTGGGCTAGACCAGATATACCAATTCCTTTTATTCCTACAAAATGAATTCTTTTCCAGCACTTCATAATTATAATATAAAAGTATATCAAAATTTGACATATTTTTTTAAGTTTGATATCCTATAACTAGGATTTGAAATGTTAGAAGGGAGAGTTCTTGACGAAATGAATTATGAAAAGTGAATTTAGTCGAAGTCCAAAAAACCTTTATTTTTGTAGTTAACTAGTCAGGCAGAATTGCCGGTTTCTAACATTTCAAATTTTGGCTCTGAATAGAGCCTCTATTAAAGGGCGAATAAAATAGTTTTACCTTTTTATGATCGTAAAATTGTTACAAGCAGGTAGCTTAATAGCTATAGGATTGATTGTTGGGTATTTAGGCCGGCTATTTTTTGCTTTAAGAAAAAAAGAATCGGTAGAAAGGAAAATTAGAGACCTTATTGAACAAGCTAAAACTGAAGCTAAGGAAATTGTACTTAAAGCCAAAGAAAAAGCGTCTAGTTTAATTGATGAAGCTAGAAAAGAGGAACGACAGCGAAAACAGGAAATTTCTAAGTTAGAAGAACGACTAATTAAGCAACAGGAAGAATTGGAAAAGAAAGTCTCTAGTTTGGAACAGGAAAAGATTAGAATTGAAAATATTAAAAAGTCTTTATTTCAAAGGCAGGAAGAAATTAAAAAGTTGAAGTATAATGCAATTGAGCAATTACAAAAAATTTCTCAGCTATCCTCACAGCAAGCTAAAGAGCTCCTGTTAAAAGAAATAGAAAAACAAAATCATCAGGAATTAGCTGATATTCTGGCTAAATTTGAAAGAAGAAAAGATGAACTAATTAGGAAAAAAGCTTTGGAAGCTTTAGCTTCAGTAGTTCAACGTTATGCCAGAAATTATATAGGCGAATTGACTACCACTGTGATTGACTTACCAAATGAAGAAATGAAAGGTAAAATTATTGGAAAAGAAGGAAGAAATATTAGGACTATAGAAAGACTAACCGGGGTAGATGTAATCATTGACGAAACTCCTAAGGTAGTTACTTTGTCAAGTTTTGATCCTTTGCGAAGAGAAATAGCTAAATTAGCTCTGGAAAAGTTAATTAAAGACCAGAGAATTCAACCAGCTAGAATTGAGGAAAAGGTAGAAGAAGCCAAAGCAGAAATTGAACAAAGAATTAAAGAAATCGGGGAAGCAGCATGTTATGAGGTTGGAATTGTAGATTTACCTCAAGAGATTGTTTATTTAATGGGGAAATTGAATTTTAGAACTAGTTATGGCCAAAACGTTTTAAGACATTCAGTTGAAACTGCTTTACTGGCTGGAGCTTTAGCTGGAGAACTTGGAGCAAATGTGAAGGTAGCCAAAAAAGCTGGATTTTTGCATGATATTGGTAAAGCAGTCACTGAAGAAGTTAAAGGGTCGCATGTGGAAGTAGGTCGAAAAATTCTTCAAAAATATAATATTGAAGAAGAAGTAATCAGGGCAATGGAATCTCATCATGAAGATTATCCTTTTGCCAGCCCGGAAGCTTATATAGTAGCTACAGCTGATACTCTATCTACTGCTAGACCCGGAGCCAGAAGAGATACACTAGAAAATTACCTTAAGCGACTGGAACAACTTGAAAAAATAGCTACGCAGTTTGAAGGAGTAAAGAATGCTTATGCAATTTCTGGAGGAAGAGAATTAAGGATATTTGTAATTCCAGAGAAGGTAGATGATTTTGAAGCTTTGAAATTAGCTCGGGATATAGCTAACAAAATTCAATCGGAGCTTAGTTATCCTGGAGAAATAAAAGTAAATGTAATCAGAGAGATCAGGGCTGTGGAATATGCTAGATAGCTCTTGAATTATTAATCATTCTGGGTTACACTAAGTTAGATAACCGGATAAAAGGTCGAAATTAATCTTAAAACATATTATGAAAAAGCAGGATTTGATTGAGGCAGTACAGAAGGCAGCTGAAATTAAAAAAGTAGAAGCTGAAAGAGCAGTAAATGCAGTATTTGATGAAATAACTAAAGCACTAGCTAAAAGAGAAGATGTGGTTATTACTGGCTTTGGTAGTTTTAAGGTAGTCCAGAGAGCTGCTAGGGCTGGTGTAAATCCTAAAACTGGAGAAAAAATTCAAATACCTGCTACTATCAGGCCAAAATTTAAGCCTGGTAAGGCTTTAAAGGAAGCTGTAAAGTAAAAGCAGCAGGTAAAAAAAAGTAAAAAACATAACCCTGTACTTTTTAAAGTATGGGGTTATGTTTTTTTAATGATTTGGTAAAAGATTTTATAAACTAGGCTAACTTTTTTTATTGACTCAATAATTAAATTTTTTATTGAAGCATTTGGAGTTTTATTCCAGAAAGCCTGTTCGGCTTTTTTCATAACTTGTTTAGCTTTAGCTAAATGGGAGTCAACTTGAAGAAGTAAGTGTTTGAGTTCTTTAGTTTTCTTTAAGTGAATTTTGTTTAAATATTGCTTGATTTTAAAGTTTCTATTTTCAGCCATTGAGATGATACTTTTAGCTTTAATTAAAAATAGAAAGTTAATGGCTTGTTTGAACTCCGGAAGATAGATCTGATTGCGCCATTGTTTTATAAAGTTAGCTTTCTCTCTTACCTGTTTAATGCTGGCTAGATTGTTAAGGGATTGAATTTGTTGTTGATAAAAGTTTAAAAATTCTGAAAATTGCTGGTTTAATTCTCTACAATATTTTAATTCTTGCTGGTTTAAATTATCCAATTTTTCCAGCCTTTGTTTGATTTGTGAAGTTTGAATTGAAGAAAGTTCTAAAGTCTGCTTTAAGATTTCGATTCGCAATTGTAAATTTTGTTTAGCTGAAAGGTCCTGGTTTAGGATATTGATGTTTTGTCTGATACTTTTAGAAATATCTTCTAAGCTATTTTCTTTAGCCAGGCTTAGAGTAGTAAAAATAAGGCTAAAAATTAGAACTAGATTAATTATTTTTAAAACTTTACTCATGGTTTCTAACTTCTTCTAAAGCTATATCAATTAGGTCATTAATTTCCTGAAAATATTCAATTTCTACTAACTGGATGTTGAGTTCTAAGTTCTGATTTTCTTTTTGTAATATCTGTTGATCTAAATTGGAAATCTGAACTGGCTTAATCCAGTAATTAACCACTAGAATAGCCAGTGCCAATACTACTAAACTAAAAGATGTAAAAACTAATCCAAAAACATTTTGATTGGTTATTGGAGTAATTAGAATAAATCTTTCAGTTCTGGAAACAAAATCTTTATCTGGCTTAATCCTTTTAAATTTTTTTAATTTATTTTCTATGTTCATATAGTTCTTCCTTTAATTTTTTTATAGCTCGGTGTTGAATAAGTTTTACTGCTCCTTCAGATTTTCTAAGAGCCTGAGCAATTTCTTTGTTAGAAAGTCCTTCTATAAACTTCATAATTACTACTGACTGCTGAATTTCGGAAAGCTTCTTTAAGGCAACATAGATTTGTTTTAATTCAGCTTTTTCATCAAATTCAGTAACCGGATTGTTTATCCAGATATCCAGCTTAGTTTCATCTAAAGAGAGCCTAGGCCGATAAGACCGGTAAAAGTCGATTATCTGGTTTCGAGCAATTCGATAAAGCCAGCCGGAAAATGGTACTCTGGTTATTCTATATCTTCTGATATGTTTCCAGGCCTGGAGAAAAACTTGGCTGGTAATGTCTTCAGCTAATTGTTTATTTCCGATTTTTAAAAGTACAAATCGATAAATTGAATCAATGTACTGATGATACAACCTGGAGAAAGCCTGTCTGTCTCCTTTCCTGGCTTTATCTACTAATTGGTAATCTTCCATAATCTTAAACGGAAAATGTTAGTTGGAGTTACTGAGCGGGTGATGGGAATCGAACCCACGCCTTGACCTTGGAAGGGTCGAGTACTACCACTATACTACACCCGCACTTACTAAATTAATAAAGTTATGTTAAAATAATAAACAAATGCAAAAAAAATTCAAGGGAAAATACTTAATTCTAATTATTGCAGTTGTACTAATAGTAGTAGTATTTTTTTTAAGTCGCCAAGTAATTTATCCCAGTAAATCTAATTTTAAAACTTTTCATTTTTACCAGAAAACATTTAAGCTTCCAGAACGGTTTGTTTCTGCTCAGAGTAAAGCTAGTTTAATTGGTCAGGAAATTGTTGAAATAACTTCTCAAACCAATCAATGTATTAAAAAAATAAACATTTTGGATTTGAGTGGAGATTATTCTGAAGCGTTAAATTTAATCAAAATTGCCAGGGAAAAAAATAAACAGGTTTACGATTTGGCTTTTGAACTTTCAACTGCCCTGCAGGAAATGACTCAATCGTTAAGTCAATTTAAGTCTCTTGAAAAAAGAAAAATCGCCCAATCAGCTATATCTCTGGAATTGGCTTTAATTTCAGAATTTTTAAATTACACTAGACTATTAAACGATTTTTTTAGTCATCTATCAACAGCCATATCCACTAACGATTTTAATTCAAGACATCAACTAGAAAAGGATTTGACTAAAATAAATGGAAAAATTAAGGTAATAAATAGCCTGAATCAACAATTTAATCAGCAAATAAAAAAACTTTAAAAGGTCGGGAAAAATATATTAAAATGAAGAGAATAATTTGGGTAACTGTAGTTATAATAACTATTGGAATAATTGCTGGAATATTAGCAAAACAAGCTTTTAAACTACCAGAACATCCTGGAATGATTTTAGAGGAGAAAGAGGAAGAAGAAGTTAAGAAAGAAGAAGTAATTGTTGGTTATGGCTGGAGCATTAAACCAGATACTAGCAGGGCTATTAATGAAGCTATAAATAAATTGAAGCTAAGTTTTACTGATAAAAGCCCGGAATATTTAATTTTGTTTTCTAATGCTAATTATGATTCTGGAAAGATAATCAAAGAAATTATCAAGACCTGGCCAGAAATTCAGATTTATGGAGGAACTTCCTCTGGAGCAGTAATGACTAGAGATGGATTTCATAAAGGAGGCTTAGCTTTAATGGGAATATATTCTGAGCATATTGATTTTGGAGTTGGAGGAACAGATATTACTGGCATAGGAGCAGAGGAAGCTGGAAAAAGAGCCATTCAATTAGCTATTAAAAATGCCGGGCGAGAAGGAGAAATTCCAGATATGGTATTAATGACCGGTAGTGTTGGAAATGAAGAAAATATCTTATCCGGAATTGAAGAAGTAATTGGAAAGG
>Ga0190361_1000342_pt1 | contig 19105 bp, 17 predicted proteins | sample 48721845_MG_FD_161273 | JGI IMG/M metagenome (GOLD analysis project Ga0190361, IMG submission 161273) | Hydrothermal vent microbial mat bacterial communities from Southern Trench, Guaymas Basin, Mexico - 4872-18-4-5_MG | ecosystem: Environmental > Aquatic > Marine > Hydrothermal vents >... | reverse complement strand
GTCATTGCGAGGGTCTTAAAAGACCCGAAGCAATCTATAAAAGGTATGAGATTGCTTCGCTTCGCTCGCAATGACAGGGGTCGCAGTGTAAAAAGGGGTCATGCAAAGGTCTCGTATATATACTCTTGGGACAAGCAACAGGACATTAGAAGAGTTTTTTGAGATAATTAGACATTATAAGATTAAAAATATTATTGATGTAAGAAGGTTTCCCATAAGTAAACGATTCCCCCATTTTAAAAAACAGATCATTAAAAAAGAGGCAGAAAGAGAAGATATAAAATATTTCTGGTTGGGCAATCTATTGGGAGGTTATAGAAAGGGCGGATATATGCTCTATTCTCAGACTAAAAGCTATTTGGAAGGGATAAAAAGGCTTGAAGTTATAGCAATAAGTGATTCTTCAGTTATAATATGTGCGGAAAGGCTTCCCTGGAGATGTCATAGGCTGAGTATAGCACAATCGCTCCAGGAAAGGGGATGGGATGTAATACATATATTAGAAAAAGAAAGAGTATGGAAGACTTTATAGTTATGGTCCCGTGTTAATCATCTTTTTAAATTCATCTTCGTTTAAGATCTTTATTCCAAGCTGTTGTGCCTTTATATATTTAGAGCCTGGATCTTTACCTACAATAACAAAATCTGTTCTTCTACTTACAGATGAACTCACCCTGCCTCCAAGCTCTTCAATTATCCTTCGCGCTTCATCACGACTAAAGTCATTTAATGCTCCAGTTAAAACAAAAGTCTTCCCCTCAAGAGGTGTTTCATTAGGCTCATCTTTTATCTCTGGAAATATAACCCCGCCTCTTTTTAATTTTTCAAGGACCTCTAAATTTTTAGAATTTGTAAAAAAGTTGTAAATGCTCTGGGCGACCACCGGCCCTATCTCAGGAACTTCCTGAAGGGCTTCCACTTTTTGTTTAGAGAGATTATCTATGGACTTAAATCTATTTGCAAGGACTTGGGCTAAATGATAACCCACATTTCTTATGCCTAATGCATAAATGAGGTTAGGAAGAGAGGGGGTTTTACTCTTTTCAATAGCATTTAACATGTTCTGTGCAAGTTTATCTCCCATTCTTTCAAGTTTCATTAGATCATCCTTTGTAAGAAAATAGAGATCTGCAGGATCCTTTATAAGGCCTTTGTCAACCATCTGCTCTAAAAATTTTTTACCAATACCCTCTATATTCATGGCCTGCTTGGAGCAAAAATGGAATAGATTCTCTTTTAATTGGGCAGGGCATGCAATGCCTATACACCTATGAATTGCCTCTCCTGGAGGTCTTTCAACCTTTGAACCACACACAGGGCATCTATCTGGCATCTTAAAAGGTATCTCTCTACCCGTTCTCTTTGACTTTATTACCTTAACAACTTCAGGAATCACATCTCCTGCCCTCTGAATAATTACCGTATCCCCTATTCTTACATCCTTCTTTTTGATCTCATCTTCATTATGAAGAGAGGCTCTCTTAACCTCTACTCCTGCCACCTTTACAGGCTCAAGAATGGCAACAGGGGTAAGAGCACCAGTTCTGCCCACACTCACAATGATATCTTTAACCACTGTATGTTCTTGTTGAGCAGGGAATTTCCACGCTATTGCCCATCTGGGTGATCTGGAAAGAACACCTAATTTCTCTTGCATTTCAAAGTCATTTACCTTAATTACAACTCCATCCAATTCAAAGGGAAAGGTATCCCTCTTTTCTAAGATTTCATAGTAATATTCCTTTACCTCATCCACATCTTTACACAACTTAATATATTGGCTCACATTAAACCCCCATCTTTTCAGTCTCTGAAGAGTTTCCCACTGATTGCTAAGACTCATCCCCCTGATCCTTCCAATTCCATAGGCAAACATCCTGAGTGGCCTTGAGCTGGTTATTTTAGAGTCCAATTGCCTGACTGATCCCGCTGCAGCATTTCTTGGATTCGCAAATAATGCCTCTCCAGCCTCTTCTCTTTCTCTATTTAGCCTTTTAAAATCCTCTTTATACATTATTACTTCACCTCTGACATCAATAAGTTCAGGAATATCAGAGTCCATAAGTCTTAGAGGAATAGTCTTGATTGTCTTTAGATTTAAGGTCACATCCTCTCCCGTTATACCATCACCCCTGGTAGATCCTAAGTTTAGAATTCCATTTTCATAGGTAAGTTCAACTGCAAGACCATCTAATTTAGGCTCTACCGTATATTGGACTTTATGGCCTTCATTACCTAATAGGTTTAGCACACGTCTGTGAAAGTCTAAAAATTCCTCTTCAGAGGTGGCCTTATTAAGGCTTAACATGGGGATTGCATGTGTTATTGTGCCAAACTCTTTAAGAGGAGGAGCACCAACTCTCTGAGTAGGAGAATCTGGACTGATCAGTTCAGGATATCTCCTTTCAAGTTCAAGTAGTTCATCAAAGAGCTTATCATATTGGGCATCAGAGATCTCAGGATCATCTAAGACATAATACCTGTAATTGTGGTAATGGATCTCTTTTCTCAACTGTTCTATTTTTTTAACGATATCTTTGTCTATCTCTTTCATATTGTCCCTGCCTCTCCATTTATTAACAAAATTGATTTTTATTGATCTTTAAATAGTGGTCAAGGGCAAGATTTAAAATTTTATACTTTACTTTGTTAATTATTTATTCTAATAGGAAATCTCTAAAATTCAATATTAGGAGGAGTTATGGACGAAAAGACACTCGGTAAATTTGCAGATATACTGATATGGGGATTAAAGACTGCCAGAAAAGGAAGATTTAAAAGAAATGATATAGTTATGATAAGTTATGATCCTCCGTCTACGCCGCTTTTAGAGACAGTCTATTGTCGATGTATAGAGATGGGAATGAATGTGGTAATCAGGGGGGGGCTCACATACATAATGGAAAGGGAATTTTATAAAAAGGCTAAAAACCCTCAGCTTACCTTTATTGCCCCAGGAGAAGAGGAACTTTACAGAAAATTAAATGGGATTATCCATCTTCGCTCCCCAGCTTCCCTAACCCATCTTATGGATATAGACCCCAAAAGGATCGGCAAAGTGATGGTTTCAAGGAAAAGATTAAGGGATATTATAGAGAGAAGAGAAGAAGAAGGTCACTTTGGTTGGACCTTATGTATATACCCTACAAAGGCCCTTGCAAAGATGGCAAAAATACCCCTTAAAAGATATAAACAGCTTGTATCAAAGGCATGTTTTTTAGATATGGATGATCCAGTAAGTGAATGGAAAAAGATATATAAAAGATCTCAAAAGATAAAACGTTGGCTTAATAGCTTAGACATTGAATATCTGCATATAAGATCCAAAAATATTGATCTTAGAGTATATCCGGGTGAAAGGAGGAAGTGGGTAGGGATATCTGGCCATAATATACCCAGTTTTGAGCTCTTTATATCGCCTGATTTTAGAAAGACTGAAGGAATATACTTTGCTGACCAGCCATCCTTTAGAAACGGAAACTATGTAGAAGGTGTCTGGCTTCAATTTAGGGGTGGAAGGGTTGTAGAGGCAAGAGCAGAAAAGGGTGATGATTTTTTAAAGAAACAGATATCAATTGACAGAGGAGCAAAGAGGGTGGGAGAATTTTCTCTTACTGATAAGAGATTTTCTAAGATAGATAGGTTTATGGCAAATACCCTATTTGACGAAAATTATGGGGGAAAATATGGCAATTGCCACCTTGCACTTGGCATGTCCTATTCTGACACATATAGTGGAAATCCAAAGGAACTCACTAAGGAAAAGAAAAAGGAATTGGGATTTAATGATTCCGCTTTGCATTGGGATTTAATAAATACCGAAAGAAAGACTGTTACTGCACACTTACGCTCTGGGAAAGAGCTTACAATTTATAAAAACGGTGAATTTATGATTGATCTTTAAGTAAAGATTCTAAAAAGGAGAAGATCTTATTCCTTAAAAATTGGCTGATATAGCCAAGGTTATAGTAACTATTAAGTTTATCAATATCAATAAGTTCTCTTTTTTGTCCCTTAATTATTATATCTACTTCCAGGTCAATATATCTGACTCTGTCAGGATAAAATTCAATTGGGGTATTTATATTGAGATATGTCCCTAAGTGTTTGCCGTTTTTTCTAAAATATAGGTGCTTATAGTACCAGCCTCCTTCACAAAGTATGGTAATTGTATAGTCTCCTTCCTCTATCTTCATATTTAATCCGTCATATATTGACCCAACCCTATAAAATTTTCTTTTAAGTAAAAGAACCCTGCGCTTAGGATCAATATTTAAAATCTCTCCAGGTGAAAGATAAATTATCTTTCCATCTAATTTTACATGCTCAATCTTTATTTTTCTTCCTTCTTTAAATCTACTCCAGATAAGAGAGATAAGCATTTCTTTACTTACCCGGACCTTATCTTTAGGATTATTATAGATATATTCTCTTTCCACATAATCTAAATAAGAAGAATTGATTATGTAAAGGCGATGATGATTAGTAACTGTTGGAGTTACCTTATCCCTCAAATTATCCAAAAAAGATTTACAACCATAAGGAAATTCAACTTGCATTATATTGTGTTTTTTGAATCTGAATATAGGATCTGGTAAAATCACAGATAGCCTTTCCTTTAATTTATCAATATAATTCTTTGAACCCCTTATCTCTATTCCCTGTCTATCCGCTTTATCTGTAATTAATATATCTTCTTTTTTATCAAATAAAAATCTATCTCTATAATCCACGAATTTTTCAATTATATCCTTAGAGGGATCCACCAGCTGAAATCCCTCATCTAAAAAGAGCTTGGTAAGCGCTATTGTAAATATTCCCCTAAGCCTTATCTTCAATTGTCCTCCCATTGTTATAATACTGTATAATTTATAATTATCTTAATCTTTTAAGATATTGAAGTCATGTAAAAAATGATTAGATATTACTCATATTAATTCCAGTAACTGGGGGATGTAGCCATGAAAAAGATAATCCTATACGGTAGCACAGGTATGCTTGGGAGTGATTGTAAGGAGGTGTTACAGAAGGAGTTTAAATTAATAACCCCTACACATAGAGATTTGGATATTACAAGATGGGATGATATCATAGAACATATGGGTAAGCACAGACCTCATATATTATTAAATTGTGCAGCATTTACAGATGTGGATGCATGTGAAGATAAGAGTCAATATAAAAGGCTGGATAAGATTAATGTGGAAGGACCTCGTAATCTGGCTCAGGGCTCTATACGCTATGAGTGTAAGATAATCCATATATCCAGTGACTATATATTTTCAGGCAAAAAGGAGGTTCCTCAGCCCTACTTTGAAGATGATCCCCCTAAGCCCATATCCACTTATGGAATGATGAAGATGGAAAGTGAGGCTGCAATCAGAGATAATGCACCTGATTATATCATTATTAGAACAGGATGGCTCTATGGAATAAACGGAAATAATTTTATAAAGAAGATATTGAAAAAGGTAATAGGTGAAGGGGCAAAAAGTATAAGAGTTGTGGAAGATCAGTATGGATCTCCCACCTGGACCTATAGATTGGCTCTCCAGATAAGGGAACTCATTAAAAATGATGTCAGAGGCACCTATAATACTACCTCTGAGGGTTATTGTAGTCGTATTGAATATGCCAGATTTATCCTGGATAAACTTAATATTGATGTGGAAATAGAGCCCATTAAATTAAGGGATCTGAATTTACCTGCTAAAAGACCTGCCAATTGTATCTTAGAAAATAGGCTTCTAAAAAAACAGGGGATCAATATAATGACTGATTGGAAAAGAGATCTTGAAACATTTTTACTTAGATATGGCGAAAGACTCATAGAGGAAGCAAAAAAGGAATAGCTAAATGGTCCTTCCGATAATAGCCGCTTCATATATGGCTGTCTTGGCACTACGGGGCTCGAGGCAGTCTCCTATCTGAAAAACTGGGATCTTCAGTGCCTTAATTTCATTGTAAAGCTCATTATATGACCTATTACCTACAGCAAACACTATCCTTTCAACCGGATAAAACCTCTCAACCCCATCTCTGTCAATTATAAAGACACCTTCCGAGTTTGCTCTTGAAACATGAGACTCTGTTAATATTGTTACATTATTTTCTTTTAATTTACGAAGTATCATCTTACGGGTAATGGACTCAATCTGTGCCCCTATATTGGCCATCTTCTCAACTAATATCACCTCTGATCCATAATCAGATAGATGGAGCGCCAATTCACATCCGGTAGCTCCTCCACCTACAATTATAGTCCTCTTCTTAGCCGGTATATCTCCATTCAATATATCCCTAATATCTGAAACCATCTTATCGTCCAGTCCCTTAATCTGAGGCCTTATAGGGATAGAACCGGTTGCAAGAACCACCGCATCTGGCCCTATCTCCTTTACGGTATTAATGGTAACTTCATAATTTAGGTGATATTCAACCCCTGTCTTTTTGACCTGATTTATGAGAAATTCCACTAACTTCATAAGCCCCTTTTTATAAAATGTGATACTTCCCAAGAGAAGCTGACCTCCTAAGTATGATCCCTTTTCAAATAACAGGACCTTATGCCCTCTCTTTGCAGCTACCCATGACACATTTAACCCACCAGGCCCACCTCCGACTACCATAATCTTCTTAGGCTTCTTAGCAGGCCTGATAGCCATCTCCTTTTCTCTTCCCAATGTGGGATTAACCAGGCATTCAACTCTTCCTCTTCTAAATATGGATTCCATACAGGTATTACATGCTATACAGGTTCTAATATCCTCAAAACGGCCCTCCTTAGCCTTTTTCGGCATCTCAGGATCTGCAAGTAGTCCCCTTCCGATGCAGACTAAATCGGATTTACCCTCTTTTATGATACTGTCTGCAATAAAGGGATCATTTATCCTTCCAACCGCCATTACAGGAATACCTAAGGAATCTTTTATCTTCTTTGCCGAATCTGTAAGACATGCGGGTTTCATAAACATCGGCTGACAGATCCACTCAGGAGTGGCATCATTTCCTGCTGAAACTGAGACTATATCAATTCCTTCCTTAATAAGTATCTTCAATATCTCAATACTTTCCTCAACTGTAAGACCATTTGGGACAAATTCTTGAGCACTGATTTTAAATGATAACGGAAAGTCTTTCCCTACCCTTTTCCTTACCTCCTTGATTATCTCCACTGCAAAACGTGATCTTCCTTCAATATCTCCGCCATATTCATCATCTCTGATATTAGAGAATCTGGAAAGAAACTGATTTATGAGATAGCCATGGGCACCATGAATCTCTATAAGCTGGTATCCTGCACTTACAGCCCTTTCTGCTGCATCACCGAAGGACTTTACTAATCTCTTTATCTGAGAGATACTTAGAGGCTCTACCTCTCCTCTTATTGTAGGGCAAGGAAGGGGTGAGGGAGCTAAAGGTCTCCTTCCTATCACCTTATATGATGTCTGTCTTCCTCCATGATGTATCTGAATTGCGGCAATTGCACCCTCCTCTTTAATGGCATCTGCAATACGACGAAGCCCATCTATTAAACTATCATCATGTATCCTTGCCTGGTGAGGGGATACTATACCTTCAGGAGATACAGCACATGCCTCCATTGTTATCATTGAAGGACCGCCTGCAGCCCTTCTTCTGTAATGTTCAACAGTCCTATCTGTTATTCTTCCATCTTCCTCAATTAAAAAAGAGGCAAGGCTTGGCATGACAATGCGGTTTTTAAATTTAAGACCTTTTAGTGTGAAGGATGAAAAGAGATATTCCATTTATTAAACTCTCTTTGGATAGATTATATTCCCAGGTAGGCCTCTCTGATATCTTCCATCCTCTCTATCTGATCTGGAACTCCTTCCGCCTTTATTTTCCCCTCATGCATGATATATACATAGTTTGCAGCCTTAAGAGATGCCTCTGCATTCTGTTCCACTAAGAGAACAGTGAGAGCCATCTCCTTATTCATGCGTTTTATGGTCTCAAATACCTCTTTTACAAGCAAGGGAGCAAGACCTTGAGAGGGTTCATCCAGCATTATAAGAGTTGGCTTACACATAAGTGATCTTCCAATGGTTAGCATCTGCTGTTCTCCACCGCTTAATGAGCCAGCCAACTGTTTCTCTCTCTCCCTAAGCCTGGGAAAAAGAGTATAAACAATCTTAATTGTCTCTTTTATATACCTATTTGCCCTCTTTATATATGCGCCCATCATAAGATTCTCATATACGGTCATATTAGGAAATATATGCTTTCCTTCAGGGACAAGGGATATACCCATCTCCACCTTTTTATGGGTTGGCATTTTGGTCACATCTTTTTCGTTAAAATATATCTTTCCAGACCATGGATCAACTGAACCAAATACTGTCAGGAGAAATGTGCTCTTCCCTACACCATTAGGGCCTAAAAGCGATGTTATTGATCCTGCTTTTACTTCCAATGAAGGACCCCATAAGACCTGCATAGGTCCATAGCCAGACTGAATATTTTCCACCCTTAGCATTTCCTATTCCTCCGATGCCTTTCCCAGATATACCTCAATCACCTTTGGATCTGTAAGGGCATCCTTTGTAGGGGCATCTACAATTATGCTACCCTGATGTAACACCACTACTCTCTCTGCCATTTCCACCACTGCTCTCATAATGTGCTCCACCATTGAAACTACCGCTATCTTCTCTTCCACTGCAACCTGTTTTAAGAAACTTACCATCTCATTTATGCTGCCAGGATGCATGCCAGCCATTGCTTCATCCATAAGAAGAAGCAGTGGTTTCATGGCAAGGGCTCGTGCAATCTCCATCATCTTCTTTTCAATAGGAGTAAGATTGGAGGCAATCTTATCCCTTAGATTTTGAAAATTGAGTCTATTAATTACCTGATCAGCGATTTCAAAAGCCCCATCAATATTTAAATCTGAACCCATCCTTCCAAACATTGCACCCACTGCCACATTCTCAAGGACAGTTGCAGATAAAAATGGCCTTGGAATCTGAAATGTTCTGCCTATTCCCAATGGTGCCCTTCTATATGGAGCAAGCCTTGTAATATCCTTGCCATTAAATAGGATCTTCCCCTCATCTGGGAAATAGACCCCATTTATAAGATTAAAAAGTGTGGTCTTTCCGCTCCCATTAGGTCCTACTACACCTAAAAATTCCCCCTCATTAACTTTCATATCAATCTTATTTATCGCAACAAGCCCGCCAAATCTCTTTGTAACTCCTATAAGTTCAAGCAGATGCATATCTTACTTCCCCGCTAATAAATTATATAACGTTTAATCCATTTCCCCTTTGTACCCTTTTTTATCATTCCTATTATACCTTCAGGAAACAGTATTATAATGATTATCACAATGGGAGCAAAGATAAGCAGTTGAAACCCTGGAATAATAACAGATAGATAATACTTAGAAAGACCATATACAAGTCCTCCCACAATGGGACCCAACAATGTTCCTGCACCTCCTAAGAGCACAATTATGATTGCCTCTACAGTATAGTGTATCTCAAATACCTCAGGCGGAAACACATAAGGGGTCTTTAAGGCCCATGCAGATGCACCTAAAAGACCCGCAAAACACGCACTTGTAATAAAAGCAATGATCTTGTACTTGGTAACATTTATCCCCATTACTTTAGCAGCATCCTCATCTTCCCTTAATGCCATCAGGGCATAACCAATCTTACTCCGCATATATATTAGAGTTACAAAAGCAGCAAGCAGGGCAATTATCACCACAAATACATCTGCCCAAAAGGTACAAAGAGAGCTTGCTGTCTTACTACCTATGACGCGGTTCAGATCGGACATAAAGATTATTCCTTCTGAACCGTTCCATATCTTCGCACCTTCAATCAAAAATCTGAATCCCTCATTTACACCTATGGTAGCAATTGCAAAATAGGCTCCTCTAAGCCTCAAGGCTACCGCGCCCACTGCAAGGGAAAGCAGGGTGGCCATAAACATAGATAGAAAAAAACCTGCTATGATAATTAAGACCCCATATCCTTGAATATGGGATAATTTAGAAATTGTTATTGCCATTCCATAGGTGCCAACTCCCAAGAATGCCACATAGCCGAAATCCACATAGCCTGTCATTCCAAGGAATATATTAAATGCCTGACCCAAGGCACAATAGAAGAAGAGCATACTCATAAGTTGCCACATTCCAGAGACACCTTTACCTATTAAAAACAAGACAATATATGCCAATAGCACAGGAATATATGGATAATACTTTTGCTTCATCTCTTGCTTAATATCCCTTCCGGTCTTAAAAGTAGTATAAGAAGGAGAATGACAAAGGAAAAAAAGCGAGTGAGTGCAAAGGGTTCAACACCTGGTATAAGGGCAAATATGGTATAAGAGCCATTTTCAATAAGTCCGAATACAAGACCTCCAAAAAAGGCACCATAGGGGGAGGCAAGACCACCAAGAACAGCTATAACAAATGCCTTTAGTGTATAACCTCCACCCATATAAGGGTTTATCCCTACAGGTATGAACATGGTAAGTAACACACCAGAGAGAACAGTGATTGCAATTCCCAGTGCAAAACTAAAGGCATAGGTGCTACGGACATTTACTCCACATACCCTTGCACCCTCTTCATCCTCCACCACACTCCTTACAGCCGATCCAGCCCTTGTCTTATTAAACCAGATATAGAGTGCAAGTGCTATCAATATACTTCCTAAAAAGGCATAGATCTTAGAGTAGGGGATAATGGTCAGACCCAGGTCCACCTTATCCACCATCCAGTTGTATCCTCTAAATTCAGATCCAAATATTAACTTCACTACCTCCTCAAGCAGGACGCCTATGGAAAATGTTGCAAGCAATGTGGATAGCTCCGGTGCCTTAAGCAATCTCTGCATAGCAGAGTAATAGAAAAAGAGTCCTAAGATGCCACCTAAAAAAAATGCCACAGGCAGAGCAAATATGGGATTTAATCCAAGAGAGTTAAAAAAGAGTAAGGCACAATATGCCCCCACCATTATAAAGGCACCATGCCCCACATTTACAACCTTAAGCACACCGAAAATAAGGCTCAATCCCATTGTTGCCATACCATATACAGTGCCTAATATAACTCCTTGAAGCAGATTTCCAAGTATCTGATTACCTATCATCCCATGCATTCCTTTTAAAAAACAACCCCCCCTCAAAGGGCTTTTCATGAAAGCCCTTTAGGGAGGTCTAATAAAGATATTATGGAATTGCCTTCTTACCCTGTGCCTTCTCTTTAAATGTAGGCATTGGATAATATAACTTTCCGGTCTGAGCCTCTTCAGGCCAGACAATTATCCTTTTCCCACCTTGCCACTGGACATCCACCATGGAGTGGCCAACCTGAAGTCCAGTATCGTCAATATCCCATCCGCCATAGAAAGACATAAACTTGAGCTTTCCAAGTTCAGCTCTTACCTTATCAAGATCAACCGAATTGGCTCTTTCAACTGCCATTATATAGGCCAACACCTGGGCACCCGCCTCTGCAGCATGATAGTCAGGGATCATATCCTTTCCAACTGCCTTTTTAAAAAGAGAGACAAATTCATCCTGAGATGGCCCTATCCATGGAAGTCCCAGCTTTTGAGCCTCAGCCTTTGAATATTTTACACCATATTCCCAATGCGATGGCCCCATTACCCCCTCTGCAAGGACAGTTAAGGCCTCGTAAAATGCGGGAAGGGTAGCAGAGGCAATAAGAGAAAGGGCCTTTACGTTGATGTCCAGATCTGCCATCTGCCTGGTAAAGAGTTGACCATCCTCAAAATGGCCTCCTCCCAAGATAAAATCTGGCCTTGTTGCCTTTAGTGCTGAAAGCAGAGGAGTAAGATCTGTAACACCCTTTGGATAGGTTCTCTTAAATACAATCTTAAAGCCCAATGCCTTTGCATGCTTTTCAGCCCCTTCCATTACTCTCTTTGCAAATTCAGAATCTTCATAGGCAAGAGCAACCCTCTTTGCTGATGGATCTATCTTGTGGATCATATCTAAGGTGCCTTCATGATAACGGCTGGCTGGGCCAATAGTCTGAACCACATATCTGAATCCCTGAGCAAAGATTTTGTCATTGGCTCCTCCGTGGTCCATATAGAGCATCTTATGACTTTCAGCAATGGGAGCACCTCTTAAGGTAAGTCCTGAGCTATATGGTGCAAATACCACATTCACCCTATCTACTGTAATCAATCTTCCAGTAAGACTGGTAACAACCTCTTTTTTTGACTCACAATCATAGTATTTGTATTCCAGAGGCACCTTCTTCCCATTTAGCTTCACCCCACCATATACATCATTCACCCAATTGATACATGCCTTAATACCACCAATTGCCTGCTCTCCTGCCTTTGCATACTTACCTGAAAGACATGCTGGATGACCTATCACGATCTTAGATATGGCATATGAGATTGATACAGACCCCAGGATTAAAAAAAGGGCTAATACTCCCACCATCAATAAGTTTGCCCGTTTCATCAGAATTCCTCCTTTTTAATAAATTAAGGCTTTCGCAGGAGATCTTAATTCAATAGAAAAATTTAGTCAACCCCAAAAAGTGAGGTGAATTGAGAAGTTGAAATATATTCAGGCCAAATAACATAAAATATTCCGTCAATGAGTTGAAGCAAATATACAGGCAGATCATTCTGTTGGCTCATACCTTTAAAACTTTTAAAACGCACCGTGCCATAGACTGTATCTACTCTGCTTTCTCTAAGTGCATCCCTTAGTTCCATATTTAACCTTACTATCTTTTCAACCGCATGGAATATCACCTCCATTGTTGCATATGCCTGAGCCCCATGATAGTCTGGGGAATAACCATACCTTTCATAGAAGCGGATATAATAGTCCTTAGCGCCAAGATATGGAAGAGAAGGAGACCAGGGTGTCAAATATACCACTTTATCAAAGTTTACATCCATATCCTCACCTTTTTCTCTACCTGAAAATATGGCAATATCCCCTAAGAGTAACTTTGGCCTCAGCTTCTGCATTATAGAGTCTTCCATTATGAGCTTTGCATCATCATATTCACAGATAAGATATATAAGCTCTGGTGAGAATTCTTTCCCCCTGTCTAATGAAAAAGCATGGGCCTGGCCTCTATTGAAAAAATCATTTCCAATAACCTTTATTCCCAATCTTCTACAGATCTTTAAAAATCTCTTACTCTTAAACCACCCATACAGAGAGTCTTCATGTATGACATAAGCAGTCTTAATCTTGAGATAATCTGAGATAAAGCTCTTAAATGTTTTAAAATAAAATGTCTTTGGTTGGCATATCCTAAAGATATTAGGATTTCCCAATTTAGTGATCTCATCGGCAGATGCAGAACTTACAACAAAAGGAATATTATTATCATTTAGGGTTTGAGCCACATTCCATACCACAGTGCTTGAGATTCCCCCACAAAAAATTGAAATCTTATCCTCTGAGATTAGCTCCTTAACCCTATATCTTGTCTTTTCTGGATTTAGCTCGGTATCAATAAATCTAAGATTCCATTTTATGTTCAAAAATGAATACGCCTCTTTGAGATCCTCTAATGCCATAGTGAATGAATCCTTCTCCATAATGGCAGTCTCATACAGAGGGCTGTTTATCGGAAGGAGAACCCCAATGTTTATGGTCTCTTTTGCGCTTAAATTAGGTTCAAAAATATTTAAAAATAGGATAAGGATGAAGAGATATTTAAATACAGCTATTATTATAAATCTTAACATATATCTTGCCCTTCTGGGTCTTAATTTCTAAAGGAGTCCTAACTTAAATTTTATCTCTTGACAATAAAAATTTTATCATTTTTATTAAAAAAATTTAAATTCCTATACAAGGAGGAAAAAGATTGGCAACTCATAGATCTGCTATAAAGAGGGCAAGACAGAATATCAAAAGAAGGATGAGAAATAGGGGTTATAAAACGAGAGTTAAGAATGTGATAAAAGAGGTCAAAAGAAGTGTTCAGAAAGGAGACAGAAAAGAGGCAGAAGAAAGGTTAAGGAATGCTGTATCTATTATTCAGAAGACGGCCTCAAAGGGGGTTATTCATTGGAGGAATGCGGCAAGAAAGGTATCCAAACTGACACGTATGGTAAATGCTATGGCTGTTGAAAAGGAGAAGAAATCAACTAATACATCCATTTAGGATGACAGAGGGATATGATCAGGTCTTCGATAATATGGTTATATGGAGAATGGCCGCTCTTTAATCTTTCATCCGCTCTATATAGCAATCTAAGAGCCAGATAGAGTTCTTCTTTATCCCATAATTGACTCTGTCTGATGATCTTATTTAAAGTGAATCTTGCTGCTCCCAAGATCTCTGATATCTCCTCTCTTCCCGCCTCTCCCTTTTTCTCCAAGATATCCTTTACCTGTAAGAGCAGTTTTACTTGTCTATTTAACATCCCAATTATAATTAATGCGCCATCCTTAGGGCCTTGAATCTCCATATATCTCCTTAAGATCATAGATGATTTTTTAAGATCTCTTTCTGAAACGGCATCCATAAGTTCAAAGATTCCATATATACGGCTTTGGAATGCCACTCTCTTTATATCTTCAGATGTAATCTCCTTTTTACATTCAAATCCCATAGATAATTTTTGAAGCTCTGAGAACAGATCCATAGTATCCTCACCCACTATCTGATATAACAGTTGCACGGCATCCCCACTGATCGAAATTCCAAGCTCTTTTGCCTTGGCCCTAATCCAAGAGATTAATTGCCTTTCATTTAATCTGGGAAAATGGAAAATAACCCCCTTCAGAGCTACTAACTCTTTAAGGGCCTTATCAATTTGGCCTCTTTTTGTAGTCAGAATCATACATGTGGTGGCTACAGGATCTTTGAGATATGAACATAGAATATTTAATTGGGGCTTTGTAACTCTATCTATATCTCTTAAAATAATGACCCTAAATCTTGAAAGAAAAGGAAGATCTCTTGCTCTTTCAATAATATCCCCTATCTCAGTCTTTTTATCCACATAGATATTTTCCAGATTAAGCTCCCTATTTTCCTTACCCAGTATTGCTTCTGCTAAGCCTATAATTGTCTCTTCAATCCTGAATTCATCTTGGCCATAGAGGAGATAAACAGGATATACTTTACCGCTCTTTAATTCCTTAAGGAGCCTGTTCATTGGGTCTTTTTGCATATCCTCTAAAATCGTTCCAATGTGAGTTGGTATGCCATTCTTGCTATGCGAGAGGCAATCTCTATTAATGCCTTTCTTAATCCTTCACTGTTTTCAAGGGGATCGTCTCCCATATAAAGATAAGCGGTTTCAGAGATGCACTCCTTTTTCCAGACTACCTTTTTGGTATTCCTCTCAATAAGAGACATATTCAATGTGAGCTTGAGAAGTCTTCCTGAAGTTGTCTCATAGAGATATTCGCTTCCAAGAGTATTATATCTTTTAATCTTATAACCCGCAGAAACAAGCCGAATATTTTGAACTTGGACATGTAATATAGCATCTGCCCTTTTGCTATCTAAGAGCCTTATATCAGAGTATCTTAAAAATTCTGATCTCAGCATCTGTGTAAATTCGGATTCAAACAGTAGATCAGAAGAGGGGCTCTTTACTATGGGAATGGATATACTCTTATATGGCAGAGAGCAATACCTTCCTGAATTTAGTAAATGATAACCACAGGATATAGATAGGATAGGTATAGTAGAAAAAACTAAAAAGATAAAAACCGTTTTCTTCATCCAATCACTACTAAACTACAATATTTACAAGCTTTTTCCCTACCACTATTATCTTTTTTATCTCTTTATTTTCAGTATATCTTTTGATCTTTTCATCGCTTAAGGCCTCTTTTTCAATCTCCTCTCTTTCATATGAAGAGGGAATCATTATTCTGCTTCTTACCTTTCCATTTACCTGAATTACTACCAGTTGAGTATCTTCCTTTAATGCCTCTTCTTTATACTTGGGCCATGGATGATCAATCAGATATGCATCATAACCTAACTGGCACCAGAGCTCTTCGGTTATATGAGGGACAAAGGGAGAAAGTAAGATCACCGTCTTTTCTATTGCCTCCTTTAATACTCTCCAGGCAAGTCTATCCTTTTCTGCATCGCTATTTAAAAATCTGCTTATCTCATTTACAAGCTCCATGATGGATGCAATCGCAGTGTTAAAGTGAAAACGGTCTTCAATATCTTCTGTAACCTTTTTTATAGACTGATGTGTCTTTCGGTATATGGCCTTAAGAGGCTCAGTGAGTCTATCATTTCCATCGTAGGGATCCACTGCTCTCAGTTCTTCAAGATTATCCATTACCAACTTCCAGACCCTATTTAGGAATCTGTATGAGCCTTCCACTCCCTGTTCATTCCATTCCAGTTCCTTTTCAGGTGGTGCGGCAAAGAGACAGAACATCCTAACTGTATCAGCCCCATATTTGTTAATCATATCCTCTGGATCTACGATATTCTTTTTGGATTTTGACATCTTTACAATATTTCCCATTAAGACATCTCTGCCACAACGCCTGCATCTTCCATCTTCCATCTCATCTGGATAGAGATAACCATGTTCAGGGCATTCATAGGTCTCCTTACATACCATTCCTTGAGTGAGCAAATTGGTAAAGGGTTCACTCACCTGCAGATATCCCAGGTCTCTGAGCACCCTGGTATAAAACCTGGAATAGAGAAGATGCAATATGGCATGCTCTATTCCACCGATATACTGATCCACAGGCATCCAGTATCTGACCCTGTCCTTGTCCACAGGGCCTTTATCATAATCAGGGCAGGTGTATCTATCAAAATACCAGGAAGACTCCACAAATGTATCCATGGTATCTGTCTCTCTGCGTGCCCTCTTTCCACATCGTGGACAGGTGGTCTCATAAAAGGATGGCTCATGGGGAAGGGGGGAGCCTCCATTGGGAAGCATCTGAAGCTCAAGAGGAAGCACAACAGGAAGATCCTCTTCAGGAACAGGAACCACACCACAATCCTTACAATATATTATGGGTATGGGTGCCCCCCAGTATCTCTGCCTTGAGATATTCCAGTCCCTTATCCTGTAGTTTACAGTCTTATATCCTATTCCTTTCTCTTCCATATATTCTGCAATCTTTTCCATGGCCTCTCTATTTGGCATTCCATTAAATGGCCCTGAATTTATAAGCACACCATCCCCTTCATATGCCTCCTGCATCTCCTGCTCTTTAAGTGAGATACCTTCTGGCTGGATAACTATCCTGAGCTTCAGACCATACTTCTTTGCAAATTCAAAATCCCTCTGATCATGTGTAGGAACTGCCATTATGGCACCAGTTCCATAATCAAATAGCACAAAGTTTGCTACCCATATGGGAATTTCCTCTCCTGTAAAGGGATTTAGACAATATCTGCCAGTAAATATCCCCTCCTTTTCTGTGGTCTCGGCTGCTCTTATGTAACTGGCTACTTTAAGTGTCCTGTTGATAAATTCAAGCACCTCTCGCTCCTGAGGCATTCCTTGGATAATCTCTTTTAATAGGGGATGCTCCGGTGCAAAACACATAAAAGTGGCACCATATACCGTATCCTGCCTTGTAGTATAGACCTCTATGACCTTATCAGAACCCACTAAAGGAAATCTAATAATGGCTCCATAGCTCTTTCCTATCCAATTTCTCTGCATGGTCAATACCTTCTCTGGCCAGCCCTTTAACTCATCACAGGCATTTAGTATCTCCTCTGCATAATCGGTTATCTTAAAAAACCAGCTATCCATCTCCTTTAAAGTTACCTCTTGTTCTGGATGCCTCCAGCATCTTCCATTTTCCACCTGCTCTTTTGCAAGCACTGTCTGGCACTTATCACACCAGTTCACATAGGTCTTTTTCCTATATGCAAGCCCTCTTTCATACATCTTTAAGAATATCAATTGTTCCCATCTGTAGTATTCAGGATCACATGTGGCAAATTCCCTGTCCCAATCATAACTGAATCCCATCCTCTTTAGCTGCCTTTTCATATTGCTGATATTATCATAGGTCCATTTTGCTGGATGGACATTGTTCTCAATAGCTGCATTTTCAGCAGGGAGTCCAAATGCATCCCATCCCATAGGATGAAGCACATTCATGCCCTGCATCCTCTTATACCTGGCGACTACATCACCAATGGTGTAGTTTCGGACATGGCCCATATGTATCCTACCAGAGGGATACGGAAACATCTCCAAGAGATAGTATTTGGGCCTTTGAGGATCTTCTTCTACCTTAAATACTTTGCTGTCTTCCCATCTCTTCTGCCATCTCTGTTCAATCTCGTGGGGATTGTATTTGAATACCATCTTTCATACTCCTTAGCAAAAGATGTAAATTTATATATCTATTCATGACTGAAGTCCAGCTTCTTAAGAAGTTCATTCTTTTTTAATCTGTTATAGATGCTATCAAGCACCCCATTTATAAATGATCCCGACTCTTCTGTGCCATATTTCTTCCCTATCTCCACTGCCTCATTTATGGTTACCTTTGGAGGTATATCTTCTCTAAATAGTAGCTCATATACACCCATCCTTAGCAGATTCTTATCCACATTATTCATTCTTTCCAATCTCCAGTTAATGGATGCATTACTGATATAGGAATCAATCTTTTCTTTATTTGCTGAAACACCCATCACCAGATCTTCTGAAAATTCTCTTAATTCTTCAGGTATCTCGAAATTATTAAAGATTATCTCTATAGCATCTTCAGGATCAATATCTATAAATTCCATAAAAAAAAGAACTTTTAAAGCAAGCTCCCTTGACTTTCTCCTCTTCCCCATAAAAACCTAAACGAATTCCAAAACTACAGGCTCTTCATTAGATTTACCATCTCCATTGCAGCCATTGCGGCATCCCATCCCTTATTGCCAGCTTTTGTCCCTGCCCTCTCTATTGCCTGCTCAAGATTATCAGTGGTAAGAACTCCGAAAAGCACTGGAATTTCACTCTCTAAAGCCACTGTTGCAATTCCTTTACTGACCTCGGCCGCTATATATTCAAAATGGGGCGTGGATCCCCTAATTACTGCTCCAAGGCATATAATTGCATCAAATTTCCTACTCTTTGCC
>Ga0190361_1000341_pt1 | contig 19122 bp, 7 predicted proteins | sample 48721845_MG_FD_161273 | JGI IMG/M metagenome (GOLD analysis project Ga0190361, IMG submission 161273) | Hydrothermal vent microbial mat bacterial communities from Southern Trench, Guaymas Basin, Mexico - 4872-18-4-5_MG | ecosystem: Environmental > Aquatic > Marine > Hydrothermal vents > Microbial... | reverse complement strand
CAAATTAAAAGAGAATTAGAAAAAGAAAAATTAAAGAAAGAAAAAAAAGAAGAGCCCAAAAAAGAAATTGAAAAGACAAAATTTCAAAAAATCTTTCCAGAATCTAAAGAAACATTTAAAAAAGAAAATTTTTTAAAAAAATTTTTTGAAAGAAAATTAAGTTTTGAAATTAAAGCCTTCAAAAAAATTTTAATTTCAATTTCAGTTTTTATCATTATTTTATTTTTATCTATTTTTTTGAAAAATAATTTTTTAAAAATGAAACCTCAAAAAATTTTAACAAACTTTTTAGCTCAAATCTCAAATTTGACAAAAATAGTCCAAGCACCAAAAGAAGCTGGAGCTCAAGTTTTACCACCACCTTCTATAGAACCCTTTTTAACAATTAATGCAGAAACTTTAGTGAAACCTTCTTTAAAGGCTGAAGAGTTTTTAAGTTCTCCGATTTTTATTTTTCAAAAAGGAGAAAGAAAAGGAACTTTAGAAACAGAAGAGTTAACAGCAGACAGAACTTTTACTTTACCCGATGAATCTGGAATTGTTTGTTTGTCAACTGGAAATTGTGTTGCAATTATTGGAGAAGTTTTAACAGCTGGGGGAACAGAAAACAGAATTTCGAAATTCATTGGCGCAAACAGAATTGGAGATTCTTCTATTGTTGATAAATTCGCTGGAGTTTCAATCACAATTGATGAAGCAGGAAATGTCGGAATTGGAACCGAATCTCCAAGAGCAAAATTAGATGTCCTTGGAGATTCAATTTTTACTGGAAGATTATTCGTAGAAGGAGAGGTTGAAGCTACGGGAGACGTCTGTACCCAGCTTGAAGGAGGAAAATGTTTAAGCCAATTAATTACCGCAGTATTCGGGGGAGGAGGAGGAATTGGAGGTTCTGGAACCCCAGGATATTTTCCTATTTTTACAGCTTCAACAAGGTTAGGGAATTCAATTCTGAGACAATCTGGAAATACTCTTTATCTTACTGGAGATTTAAATATTTCAGGCCTTTTGAGCACTGATTCTTTTCAATTAACTACTACTTCTGTTCCTGTAGGATATGTTCTAACAGCAATTAGCACTTCAGGTTTGGCTGCTTGGAGACCAGTTCCAACTGGAACGAGCACGCTTCCTGCTGGTAGTTTTGGTTACACTTTGAGACACAATGGTACTCAATGGATAGCTGATGATTTTCTTTTTAACACTGGAAATTTCATTGGAATTGGAACAACTTCGACTTCAACTTTAGCAACTTTAGCAGTTGCAGGCCCTGGATATTTTGAAAATTCTTTAACAATCAATTCTCCAACTCTCTCACAATTAATTTTGCAATTAGGATCTGAGCAGTTTCTTTTAGAAATTGATTCAAACTTTGCAAGAATTTCATCTCCAAAAGATTTAATCATCAATTCTTTAACAGGTCATATTTTAGCAACTACATCTATAATTTCTGCTTCTTCTTTTGTAGCATACGATGCAACAGTGAGAGCACCCGGAGAATATGTTTTTAGAGAAGCGATACCAATTTTTAAATATCCGTTACCAGCTGAAACTGCAACCACAAGTTTTGTTGAAGTTTCAAGAGTAATTTCACCTTCTGAGATAATTTCACCAATTTCTCAGTTATCAAACACTCAAAGAGAATATGCTTTTTTAATCAATATGGCAGATGACATTCCTCAAACCTCTTCATCAACTTGGCAGATTTTTGATGTTACAGCTAGTACAACATTTGCTACCTTCACAATTGCAGGACACGGAATATCTTCTTTAGATGAAGGAAAACCAGTTTTAACAAATTTTATGAGTTTGCCAAACAACGATTGGAGATTGGAGGTTTCAGTTCCCTCAGCAAGTTATAAAATTAGAATTTTTAATATTTTGCTATTAGTTTTTGACAAACTTTTATAAACAAAACAAAGGTCGAAACAAAATTAAAAATTTAAAAAAGGTCGAAAATAAAAACAAATAAAAATGAGAGAAAGATTAAAGAAAATTTTCAAGCCAAGAATTAAACTAGTTCCTGGAACGAGATTGATCTCCTTTTTGTTCATTGGACTTTCTGTAATAATTGCTGCTGGAATTTTGATTGCTGCCAATATTTACTACAACATCGACACTGGAGAGATTGTAATGGAACAAATAAACAGAGTAACCCAAGTAATCAGAGCTACTGGAGGTTTAATTGTCGGAGGATCTGCTACCCAAAATCCAGAATCAGGTTATTCTTTCCAAGTAGTAGGAAGCACAAAATTAGCAACTACCACTATAGCTACTGGCACTCTTGAATTAATTACTGCAAACCAAGAACTGAGATTTACTGGAGGAACTAACTACTATATTGGATTTAAAGCACCCACTAATATTACCTCAACTAAAGTTTATATTCTACCTCAACATGGAACAAGTCCTCCACAGTCAGATTATGTTTTGACTTGGCAATCAGGAGATCAACTTCAATGGAAACCAGCAACTGAATTAGGTTTAGTCGGTGATATCTCAGCAGTTGGTAATGTGACATCCGGAGAAGCTTTTACTGCTACTGGTACAGGTTCTACTCTCTGGTTTCATAGCGGAAGCTACACTGGAGCTTTGACTATAGCAAGTTTATCAGCTAATGCAACTTTTACTCTTCCTGCAGTTTCTGGGACTAATTATTTGACTTTGGCTTCTTCTTTTCCTTTCAGTCAAGGACAAGTTTTGTATGCAGATAGTAATGGATTGATCACCGGAGGAAGTAATTTAAGTTTTGATGCTAGCAATAGGATTTTTAGTATCGGGAGTACCGGCGGTAATGGAGGACAGTTAAGGATTTATTCTTCGAATGCTTCTGGATATTATCTAGGTTTTGGAGCGACTTCATCGATGACAGAAACCACTTTTTACTGGTGGCCTACCTCGATTCCTACAAATGCTGATACTGAAACTTATATTTTAAGAACTGACGCTAGTGGGAATTTAACCTGGACTACAGTCTCAGGAGCTGGAGGTGTAAGTTATAGTGGAACCCCTAGCGCAGGACAAGTAGCTTACTTTGTAGATCAAGATACTATTACAGGTTCTTCCAATTTCACTTGGTCAACTTCCACTAATACCTTAACGATTAATGGTGCTTTAACAGTTAGTGGAACGAGCACTGCCAATCTTTTCACTGGTCCTTCTGGAGCGACGACAACAATCATTTCAGATCAAGATATTCTTTTGGATCCTGCAACTGGAAAAGTTGTTTTAGGAAGCAGTGATTGGATCGAAACAGCTTCTGGTTATCAAATTGGAAAAACAGGGACTCAAGTTTTAAAAGAAATGGCGCCAATCATGGGATTTGATTTGCCAGTAAGAACTGCAACTTCAGGAACAGTGACAATTTCAAGGACAATTGAGAGTTATCCATTTTCTTCTTGTTCTGCAGGAACCTCAAGGATTCACAAATTAGTGATTAGATATGGATCTATGGGAACCACAACTTGGGAAATAGCAACTTCAGGCGGTCCCGTTGCTACCTTTACTGTACCCGCAACAAATAGCACGACATCAGGTACTGTTTACACTTATCAAGTAACGATTCCGACTCCAGCTGGTTCTTGTACTGGTTGGTCTCAAGGCACAGATACTGATGACTGGTGGGTAAGAATTTCGCCAAGTAGCAATGACACTATGATTTATCAGATTTTCTTGGCAGCCTACGATCAAATCTTGTAATTGAAAGGCGATTTAACGGATAAAAAATAGTGAAAAAATTAAATTCCCATTTTTAGGGAAAAGATCTTTGAGGCATAAAATTGCCAAGGGTTAAGTTAACTTAAATTTCCGTTAATTCGCCAAAAATTTTATGGATAGAGAAAAAGTAAAGAGAATTTTAATTGGAATTTTGCCAGGTTTAATCGTGGCAGGTTTGGTGTTTTCTGTTGGAAATTTTGTCAATCAGAATAATGAATCAAAATTCATAAATCAGAATACTGAGTCAAAAATTATTTCTCTACTTCAATCAGATGAAAATAATGATCCTTGGCTTTCCGGTTGGTCAAAAAGAGTAAAAATCACAATTGACCATAATGACATAAATGAAGACCTAACTGACTTTCCTGTTTTGCTTCATCTCTCCGCCAGCTCAGGCATCAACGGCGCCGACGTAACCAGCATTTTCGATGAGGTCGGCTCTAACCGTAAGAAGATAGCTGTTACTCTCGCTGACGGCGTTACTCAGTGCTACGTCGAGGTTGAGAAGTGGGATGCCGTAGCGAAGGAGGCTTGGCTGTGGGTTAAAGTCCCAGGTATATCCGCAACTGAAGACACCATTCTCTATATTTACTATGACAACACCCAGCCAGATAATACGGATTATGTGGGCGACCCCGGTGAAACTCCAGCCCAGAACGTTTGGGATGATAACTTTAAACTCGTAACTCACATGAGAGATGACCCCGATTCATCTCACATTCGGGATAGCACTTCAAACGGTAACAACGGGACTAAAAAGGGTGCTGGAGAACCAATGGTAACATCAGATGGAAAGATAGACGATGCACAAGACTTTGATGGAACTAACGATGTTGTGGAAATCCCTGATGATGATAGTTTAGACGTCACCACTGGAATCACCTTGGAAGCATGGATAAAACTGGACGTTCCACCCTCTTCGACTACTAGACATTTCGCTATAGTCAGCAAAGAATGGGCATATTGGTTTTACATTGGGGTGACTAGTGACCAAGTTTATCTGCATATTTCAGGTGAAACAAGAGACATAGACGTTGACGGCACCACCGCTTTGGAGGCAGGTAAATGGTATCATGTAGTTGGGTCCTACCGAGCGTCAGACGGTCAATCCCGAATATACGTCAATGGAGTTCTTGAAACAGATTTAATTAGAGAGGCAGGCAACATCACGACCACTATATATTCTGTTAAGATTGGCACGTTGTGGTCTAACTTTTTGGACGGCGTTATTGACGAGGTTCGCATCTCAAACATAGCCCGCTCACCAGCTTGGATTAAAGCCACCTACGAAACTGGAAGAGATGATTTACTTTATTTTGGAACAGAAGAAACCCTTCCACAAATTTTTTTAAAAGGCGGAGTTCGTTTGAAAGGGGGAGTGAGATTAAAGTGAAAAAAATTTCAATTAAAAAAATATGCAAAACCGAACATTAGAAAATAAAAATCATATATTAATTGGAATTTTGGCAGGTTTGATTGTCGCAAGTTTGATTTGGGGAGCTGACACCTATTATGATTTAGATTTGGGAAAAGTAATCATTGAAGAAATTACAAAAATCATTGGACAATTCGAAACCACAGCTACTACTACTTTGGCTACTCTTTCAGGTTATGTGGGAGTTGCAACTACTTCTCCTTCTTATACTTTAACTGTTGCTGGAGAATTAGGAGTTTCTTCAGGTCAAATTATCGGAGCTAATTTTGAAGAATTGAGATTGGGAATGACAGACAATTTAGTTCAAGTTTTGAGAGGGGGAACAACTTATATTGTCTGTGATTCTTCTGGAAACTGTGCTGGAAATTATTCTTATGCTGCTGCCACTGGAACTCAAAACTATTTGGCAAAATTTACTGCAACTTCAACTTTAGCAACTTCAGTTGTTTATGAACTAAATGGCAAAATTGGCATCGGGACGACAACACCTTCCTACACATTAGATGTAAACGGAGATTTAAGAGTAATAGCAACAACGACGTTAGGTTCTGCAACCTCAACTCCTGCAATTTTCACAAGTTATGTTAAGTCTGACATTATTCCCTATTCTGATTTAACCTATTCTCTTGGCTTATCAAATTATAGATGGAAAAACCTTTTTACTGGAACATCAACTATTTCAAATTCTTTAACTCTTTCTTTTTTAACTCAAGGTTCTGTCTTATTTGTAGGTTCTGGAGGTCAAATTTCACAAGACAACGCCAATTTCTATTGGGATATTTCAAATCAAAGATTAGGAATTGGAACAACAACTCCTTCTTATAAACTAACAGTTATTGGCGATCTTTATGTTTCTGCGACTTCAACTTTGATGGGCAAAACCTTTTTTGGAGGAACTACCTATTACATTGATTCTTCAGGTTCTGCTAATTTATATTCTTTAACTTTATCTACTCCTTTGGAAGTTTCTTCAGGAGGTATTGGAACTTCTTCTGTTCCTTCTGGTGCTTTACTTTATGGATCTGGAGGATCTTCTTTAAACACACTTTCTATTGGAAATTCAGGTCAAATTTTAGCTTCAAATGGCACAGTTCCTTATTGGTCAGATTTGAGTTCTCTTTCAATTCCAACTGGAACTGGAACTCAAAATTATATTGCAAAGTGGTCAGGAACCAATTCATTAACCTATTCTCCTGCGATATATGAATCAGGAGGATTAGTTGGTATAGGCACAACAACTTTGAGTGCAAAATTAAATATTTTTGATACTAACACTCAACTTCGTCTTTCTTATTCTGGATCTGATTATACTGACTTTTTTGTCAATTCAAGTGGAGATTTAGTTATTGCTCCTACAAGCGGTATTTTTTCTCTCAATACCAGCAGTACTCAAAATTATTTCCGTGTCTATTCAACAAGTACCGATTATCTTCAATTAACTCATACTGGAACCGCTGGAAGTATTACAGTTAGCAGTGGTGATATTGAAATCGGAAATGTAGGCTCTCCAGTTTATATTGAGGAAATTACTTATCTTACTGTAAGTTCTACTAATCCTGCCTTAACTATTACTCAATCAGGGACAGGAAATGTCGTTGATTTTAAAAATGCAACTGGTTCTCTCTTTTTAATTTCAAACGATGGAACAGTAACTGTCGCAGGAAACATTTTGCCTGCTACAACAACCACTTATACCTTAGGTTCTCAAACTTATAAATGGGCAAATATTTATTCTGCTACAGCAACTATTGGTTCAACAATTACTATTGGTTCAAATACAATTGAGGGTTCTTCCACCACTACACTATTCACTACTGGCAATTCCAATCAATTAGTTTTGGGAATAAATGGTAATATTGGAATTGGAACAATATCCTCATCAAATTGGAAATTGCATGTATTTGGTAATACTTTTATCACAGGGGATGTCATGTTAGGAGGTTCCCCATCTTTATTTGCTGAAGCTTCTACTGGAAGAGTTGGGATAGGTACTTCGACACCGCAATACACTTTAGATGTAGCTGGAAATGCGCAAATAAGTGGCAATATAAGTTTAGGGGGTGTAATATATAAAATTAATGATCTCGACACTTATATAGATTTTCAAAATAATGATCAAATAGGCTTATATGCTGGAGGCAATTTGACAATTTTTTTACAGGGAAACACTGGTAACGTCGGAATTGGAACAACAACTCCCCCCTCTCTCTTAACAGTTGGAAGTGGGGGAGAATTTCAAGTTAATAGTTCAGGAGATATTATAAAAATCAAAAATGTTTCCTATTCTTGGCCCTCTTCTCAAGCTGGAGGAGCAAACTATCTTTTGACAAACAACGGTTCAGGAGTTTTATCTTGGTCTTCAATCACAGACATTGGAGGAGTAACTGGAACTGGAACCCAAAATTACATTGCCAAATGGTCAGGAACAAATAGTTTAACTTACTCCCCTGCAATTTATGAATCAGGAGGAAAAGTAGGTATTGGGACGACAACTTTAAGTGCAAAATTAAATATTCTTGATACAAGCACGCAACTTCGCCTCTTATATGATGGAAGCAACTTTGCTGATCTTTTTGCTAGCTCTACTGGCTATTTAATTTTAAATCCTTCAGATGCTAACGATACAGTTTATATTGGTCCAGATGGTTCAGGAAAGCTAACCGCAGGGATTATTGATCCTTGGTTAATTTATAACACCAGTGCTACTTCTACCTTATATATTAGAACTGCTTCCACTACTGGAGCTGATGACATTGTTTTTGAATTATCTGGAACCAATGAAAAACTTAGAATTTTAGAAAACGGAAATTTACTCTTTCCTGCAACTACAACTTTCTATGCCAGCGGTACCACAAATCAATTAGTTTTAGGAGCAAATGGTAATGTAGGAATTGGAACAATAACTCCAGAGGCAAAATTGTATATTCAAGGGGCTGATGCTCCTTCTAATTCTGACGCTCCTTTAGTTTTATATGTAGTAGGAGGAACTGGGTCAGCAGGGAATCCAATTGGATATAAAGGAGGGAGCGTAAAATTAATAGGTGGAACAGGTGGAAATGGAGTTGGTACCTTCAACGCTGGCGGGCAAGGTGGGGATATCATTCTCATTGGTGGGACGGGTGGAAATGGAAGTGGATCAGGAGGAGGAGGAGGAAGTGGTGGTAATATTATTCTTCAGGGAGGACAGGGAGGAACAGGAACTCAAGGACCAGGCGGCATAGGTGACATTTATTTAAATAGTTCAGGTGGAGAAATTGGAATTGGAATAGCTACTTCTACTAATCCTTCAGCAAAACTTCATCTTTATGAATCATCAACTTCAAAAAATGGAGTTTTAATTAATATCGCTGCCTCTTCAGCTTCGTATTATGCTTTAAATGTTCAATCTGCTGCTACATCTGAGTCTGGTGGAACCTCAAGATTTTATGTTAGAGCAGATGGAAATATTGGAATTGGGACAAACTCTCCTGTATCACTTTTAGAACTTAGTAAAAACAATAGTTCACCGATTCTAACAATAACTTCTGCGACTTCTACAACCTATTCTCCTCAAATTGCATTTAGGACAGGATCTTCCCCCTCAACAAAATTTACTTTAGGGGTTGACATTTCAAGTGGTAATTTAAAATTAGTATCAGGTTCTGATATTTCAACTTCAACTGGAATTACAATTGATTCATCTGGCAATGTTGGTATTGGAACAACAAATCCTACATCAACTCTACATGTTGTAGGAGCTGATGGTACATTAGGAGCCGATGCTCCATTGGCATTAAAAATAGTAGGAGGAACAGGAGGTAGTGATGGTTCTGGAGGAGCAGGGGGAGGGATAGAAATTTTGGGGGGGACTGGGGGTTCCGGGAGTACATTCTTTGGAGGAACAGGAGGAAGCATTACTATTCAAGGAGGAAATGGAGGAAGTGGAGCCCAAGAGATGGGAAACGGAGGTTCTATTTTCATTCAAGCAGGAAATGGATACTCAGGAGGAGATATTACCTTACAGGCAGGTGATGGAAATGAAGGAAGAGATGGCTATTTAATTTTAAATGCGAATCAAGGAAAAGTAGGGATTGGAACTTCAACTCCTTCTTCTAAACTTAATGTTTATGATTATGGAAATACTGTTTTGATTAATACTTATACAACTAATTCTTCTTATTTTGCTCTTAATGTTCAATCTGGAGGAACTTCAAGATTGTATGTAAGAGCAGATGGGAATGTCGGCATCGGGACGACGACACCACAAACTGCATTGCATGTTCTTTCTTCTTCTTCAAATGTAGCACTATTCCAAGCAGCTTCGACTGTCTCTGCAACAAAATTAATTTTAAAGTATCTTAGTACATCAGCCCTAGCTTATAATGAAATTGACTTTTTGGATGAGACAGGAAGCTTGAAAGGATATTTGCAAGTAAGAGATACAGGTATAATGTATCTTTCAGCTACAGATGTGGTTTTAGCTAATAGCGGAGGGGAAGTATTAAGGGTGGCAAGTAATGGGAATGTGGGAATTAATACCTCTACACCATCTTACCTTTTAGATGTTTATGGAGATGATATTACAATTAGGCTGGGAGCAACTGCTTCTTCAACAGTGCTTGTAGGAGGAGGTTCTGGAAAATTAACTTCAGGCACTATTGACCCTCAATACAACATTGGGGGGAAGATTTTCGCAACTTATGTTCCTTCAATGACGGGAGTGAAAGAAGAAACAACAGGAATAATAAAAGTTTCTCAAAAATTAGAGGGGAAAGATTACTATTTTGCTGAAATTGATTTCAATACTCTTGAGGAAGGATCTGATTTGTGGCTCTTTTCAAAAATTACTAATTTGAAAAAGAATCTCGATAAGTTAGCGGTTTTGTTAACGCCAGCTAAAAGGGCCAAGGTTTGGTATCAAGTAGATCCAGAAAATTTCAAACTTTACTTTTTCTCAGACAGAGAAACTGTAATTTCTTATAGGTTGACTGCTCCAAGGTTTGATTTTGAAAAATGGAAAAATTATTTGGGAGAAGGAGAAGGAGGAATGAAAATTGAAGAAGATGGTTCTCTAGTTTCAAGTAGCACAATTTATCAATTTGCAGAAGAGAATAACGAAGAGGGAATTTTAGAAAAAATTAAGGAAGTTTTTGAAAAACTCGGTCTCTTTATCGAAAATGGCATAGCCAAAATAAAAGAAATTATCACTGAAAAACTCACAGCAAATATTATTGTGACCGATCAACTTTGTATTGGTCAAACTTGCATTGATGAGGAAACCCTAAAAAAGATTTTATCAAAAAATAATGCTTTGCCAATTTCACCCCCAATTCCAGAACAACCAGAAAGTTCTTCTACCTCAACTACTTCAGATCAACCAACCACTACAGCATCTACTACCAATACAATAGAAAATCCAACTACTACAGAAAATACGATTGCCACATCCAGCGAAAATTCAGAAAATTTACAAAATGTTAGTTCGACAAACGAAGATGCTGAAACTACAACTCAACAAGAAACAGAAATTTCCCAAGAGAGCTCTGAAGAACAAGAATCAATTGCTCAAGATGAAATTACTCAAGATCAATCTTCTCAAACGACAGAAGGTGAAAATTCAGAGAGCACAGATGAAACAACAACTCAACAAACAGAAAATCAACAAAATTCTCAAAATTCAAACATTCAAACAAACCAAAACACAGAAACTTCAATTAATGAAACCAATGAGGTAGAATAAAAAATGAGAAAAATTTTTCTAATTTTCATTTTAATTTTTCTTTCAATCTCATTTAAAGTTTCAGCACAAGGAATTTTAGAAATCATCATTCCTCAAGGAGTGTGTCTTTCTGGAATAGCGATTGAATATCAGACAGATGTCCCTACTTTACTTAGATTGAATCCAAAAATTAAAAACCCTGATTTGATTTTTGCAGGAGATTTTTTAAAAGTTCCAGCATCGACAACAAAAATTGTAATTTTGCCAGGAGATACCCTATCTCAATTGGCAAAAAAATACAATACTACGATTGACATTTTGTTAGCTTTAAATCCCCAAATTAAAAACCCTGACTTAATTTTTGCTGGAGATGAACTCAAAATTCCTAAAATAGAAACTTCAACTTCTACAATTTCTGAAATTTCTGTTTTTCCTGAATCTACAACGACAATTCCTTCAATTTCAACGACAACTCCTCAAATTTCAACTTCTACGCTTTCAGTTTCTCTCTCAGCAAGTCCTTCTTCGGGATTTGCTCCTTTAACTGGAGTTGATTTGACAGCCAATGTTTCAGGCACTGCTACTGGTACTATAAATTATACTTTTTATTGTAATCGTGCTGATGAAAGTACTGAGATTACTGAAGGTTGGTGTAGAAAAGTAGAAGGAATTGCCGAAACCACTTATACTGCTGTTAATTGTTGCAGTTATTCGGAAGCTGGTCTTTATTCTGCCAAAGTTATTGTTGAAAGAGGAAGTTTACAAGCTGAAGCAAAAATAGAAATTAACGTTGAAACTCCTCCAATTTCGCAACCATCTCATCCTTCTCCTCCTCCCCCTTCATCCTCTCAACCTCCTTCATGCCAAGATCAATATGCCTCAGGAGCTCAAACCTATTCTGTGACAACGAAATCAGTTCCCAAAATCTATAAAATAATCGTTGATCCCTTAGATGTTGAATATTTATCTTCCCAGGCCGTAAAAGCTTATATCAGAGATACTAACGGAAATCCGATAACTTCAGTTTCAGGGACAGCAATTACTGACGAAAAAAGTACTAATTTTAATTTAAATCTAATTTCTGGAACCGAAACCGATGGAGTTTGGCAAGGCTCTTGGACATTAACAGATTCAATCTGTCAAAATTACCAGTTAAAAATTCAAGCTCAAAGTGAAAGCGGAACTTCTGAAGTTACCTTGACTTTCAAATAGGCAAAACTTTAAAATTAAATTGGAAAATAAAGGTTGTAAACTTTTAAATTAAAATGAGAAAAAAAGGAATCTTGATTTTGATAGGAATTGTTCTTTTAATTTCTGGTCTAGCGACTTATTTTTTACTTTATCTTGCAAAAACTTATCAAAAATTTGGAATCGTAAAGGAAGTTCCATTGAAAAAGAAAAAAATTGAAAAAATTCCAACTGAAGCTAAATTAGCTCCTGGAAAACACACTTATGAAATAATCACTGATAAGCCTAAAGATCCTCAGATAATTGAAGTTGAAGTTGACCCTTTAGATGTTGAATTTGGAAAAACTCAAACTGTAACAGCAAAAATTAAAACAAAAGCAGATTCAGTAAGGGCTGAAGATTTCGTTTTGGGAAAAGCAATTTGCGATCAAAAAGAAATTGAATTTCCTTTAAAGTTAAAGAAAGTAGAAGGAAAGGAAGAATTAATTACTACTTGGCAAGGAATCTGGGAGAGAGAAAAGGAATGCACTTTTGAGAAAAACTATCAAATTAAAATTTTTACAAAAAACATTAAAGGAGAGGATAAAGTTACCATAAGTTTTGGCTCTTCTTGTCCTACCCCGACAGATGGGCAAGATTATACTGTCGCTACTTCTTGCATTTTCTTCTGGAGTGTCAATGGGGTCGAAAAGGGAAATATTATCATTCCAGAAGGAGTCACTTTAACAATTGGGGGAGGAAGCGTAGGGAAACAACAAACTATTGTTTTTAACCCTGGCTACTCAATCACTATCGATGGTTCGATAGCTTTGAACAAAACCCCAGGCTATGAAGGCCAGATAAGGAAGGCCTATATTTGGGTAGGAGATTCAGATTCAGATACTTTCTACAATTATTACATTCATACCGATCCTACCAATCCTCCAATGAGCGGGGCAGTTAGAAGATACACTTTAAGCTCTTTAGATTCTCCTGACTGTAATGACGAAAACGCGTACGTTTATCAAGAAGTAGCTAATCTCTCTTTAGATAAGGATCAAGATTATTATACAAGTAGTCCTCCAGCAATTCGTTGTGTAGGAGATGGCCTAAAAATACAGGGTAAAACAAAATATTATAAAGATGCAAATGGAAACTTCAGTTGGTTAGTTGATAGCTTCAAAATAGGAACAGATGATTGCGATGATTCAGATTCAACTAAATGGCAAATTGTAAATTGTTATCCAGATTCAGATGGTGATACCTATTATAGTAATACTGGTTTAAGTATTTGTGCAGGTGATTCTTGCCCTTTAGGTTATTCTGATACTCCAGGTGATGATTGCGATGATTCAGATTCAACTAAATGGCAAATTGTAAATTGTTATCCAGATTCAGATGGTGATACCTATTATAGTAATACTGGTTTAAGTATTTGTGCAGGTGATTCTTGCCCTTTAGGTTATTCTGATACTCCAGGTGATGATTGTTGCGATTCAGATGCTAATACTCATCCAGGACAAACTTCCTATGCCACTTCAGTAAATGCCTGCGGAAGTTGGGATTATGATTGTGATTCAAATATTTCAAAAAATGCCGATTGCAGCGGTGGTTTAGATAGTAGTGATTGTTCGTTAAGTGGCATTCCTACTTGTATGGTGTGGGATTCTTTTCTTAAGCGATGTATCCTGGCTATGGCTGAGGGATATGCAACTTGTACTGTGACTAATATCGTGACTAAGGATTGTGGTACGAGTTGGACTAAATATTATTGCCAAGAAGCCCCATGTGGTGATACAAAGTGTGGGGTTATGCCTCAATACCTTTGTGCAAGTGTGAATGTAACCTGCGGCTGCCGTTAAAAACCAAAACAGCAAAAAATATTTCCTGTATATTATCGAACACTCCTTGTGTTAGATATAGTTCTTTAAAATGGGGAATTATTGTTCCCGGAGTCGCTGTCGATGTTTGAATCGACAGATTAAACAAAATAAATTTTTCTGCTTGTTTTCAATTGTTCTTTCAATTTTGGGAAATTTTTTAATTTAAAATCTCTTTTTAAAATTTCCTTTGCTTTTTGTCTTGCCAATTCTATTAATCTCAAATCTGTCAATTTAGCTATCTTTAAATTCAATTTCCCAGTTTGTTTTTCTCCAAGTAATTCTCCGGGTCCCCGAATTTCCAAATCTTTTTCGGCTAACTCAAAAGCATTTTCTGAAGTTAATAAAGCTTTAATTCTTTGAGCTGATTTTTTAGTTGGTAAATGAGAAATTAAAAAGCAAAAGGCCTTCTTTCCAGTTCTCCCGATTCTTCCTGTTAGCTGATAAAGTTGTGATAACCCAAATCTTTCTGCATTTTCAATAACTAAAATGTTAACTTCTGGAAAATCAATTCCTTCCTCAATAACGTTAGTGGCTATTAAAATATCTAGCATTTTTTCTTCAAATTGTTTCAACACTATTTCTTTTTCTTTTGTTTTCATTCTTCCGTGTAAAATTCCAATTTTAAATTGAGGAAAAATTTTTTGTAAACGAGAATGCTCTTCTTTAATTGTTCTTACTTCAGAAAAAAGTTTCCCCTTTTCTTTAAATTCAATTCTGGGACAGACAAAAAAAGCTTGTTCTCCTTTTTCAATCTTTTCTTTCAAAAAATCAAAAACTATTTTTTGCTCTTTTGGTAAAAAGACTTTAATTTCCAAATTTCTCTTTCCGCAGGGCAATTCTTCCAAAATTGAAATGTCCAAGTCTCCAAACAAAGTCAAAGCTAAAGTTCTTGGAATTGGGGTTGCAGTCATTGATAAAAAATGAGGCAATACCTTTTGTTTTTCCAAAAGTTTTCTCCTTTGTTTGACTCCAAATCTGTGTTGTTCATCAAAAACTAAAAAAGCCAATTTTTTAAATTCAATTTTTTCTTCAAAAAGAGAATGAGTTCCAATTAAAATTTTAACTTCTCCTTCTTTTATCTTTTTTAGCATCGTTTCTTTTTTTAATTTTCTTGCTGAAAATTCTATGTATCCTTTAGTTAAAATTCCGACATTTTCTTCAAATTTTTCTAACATTTGAAGGATTCTTTTGTAGTGCTGGGCAGCTAAAATCTCAGTAGGTACTACAATTGCTGTTTGATAATTGTTTTTTGCACAATTTAAAGCCAAAATCGTAGCCACTAAAGTTTTTCCAGATCCAACATCTCCTTGCAACAATCTATTCATTGGTTTTTCTCTTTCCATTTCTTTTAACATTCGCCAAGTTTCTTTTTTTTGAGATTTTGTCAATTTAAAGGGCAAAGATTCAATAAATTTTTTTATGGTTTCCAAGTGAATTTTAAGAGGATATGCTTTTTTCGTTTTAACTTTCAATTTTTCTCTTAAAACTTCAAGTTCTAACAAAAATAATTCTTCAAAAGCAAATCTGAATCTTGAAATTTCAATATCTTCTTGTTTTTCTGGAAAATGAATCTTTAAAATTGCTTCTTTTAGTGGCAAGAGATTTAATTTTTCAAGAATTTTTTTGGGCAAAAATTCTTTTGCCCTCCAAATTTCTTTTTTGATTATTAAAGAGAGTTTTTCTCTTATCCATCTTGAAGTAATGCCTTTTGTTTCAGGATAAACTGGAATTATTTTTCCAGTATGCAAAAGTTTAAAATAAGGAATTTTTGGAATTTTTTCATAAATTGGATGTTGCAAAAAAAGTTCTCTTTTTCTTTCAATTATTTTCCCTGAAAAAGAAAAACAATCTCCTTTTTTGAAAATATTTTTTAAAAAGGGTTGATTGTAAAAAATTGCCTTGATTTTTGAACTCCCATCTGAAATTTCAACCTCTGTTAAAAACCTTCTTTTCTTTAAAAATACATCTTTTATGTTTTCAATCTTTCCTTGAATTGTAACAAAAGTTTCAGGTTCCAAATCTGAAATTTTTGAAATTTTTGAGAAATCATAATATCTGTTTGGAAAATAATAAAAACAATCTTTGATTGTTTTAATTCCAAGTTTTTTCAACCTTGTAATATCTCTCTTTTTTAAATAATTTAAATCTTCGATTTTTTTATTTTTCATTTTTTTAGAATTTCTTTTTCTCTTAATTTTTTGTGATAGGAAATTGCAAATCTGTGAGCTTCATTGTCTAATCTTAAAATTAAATTGAAAATTTCTCTTGGTAAATTTTTTAATAAAAGAGGCTTCTTTTTCCCTTCAATAAACAATTTTTTTTCTTTTTTTGCTAAAGAAATTACTTTTATCAATTTCCAATCTTCAATCTTCAATTTACAATTTATAGCACAATTCAATTGAGCTTTACCTCCGTCAATTAAGATCAAATCAGGAAATCCCCATTCAGAATGTGAAAATCTCCTTTCTAAAATTTCTTTTAGCATTGAAATATCGTCTGGCTTTTTTGTAAATTTTATTTTAAATCTTCTGTAAAAATTTTTATCAGGAACTCCTTCAATAAAAGTTATCATCGATCCTGTCGCCAATTTTCCCTGAATGTTTGAGACGTCAAAGGCTTCGATTCTTGAAATTTTCTTTTTCACATTCAAGATTTTTTTCAATTTTTTCTCAATTTTTTCCCATTCTGGCAAAGATTTTTTTTCTTTTTCTTCAAAAATTCTTGCATGTTGGAAGATTTTTTCTAAAGCCAAAATCTGATCTCTCAATCTAGCAGCCTCTTCAAAATCTTTTCCTTTGGCTGCTTTTTTCATTTCTTTTTTTAATTCTTTTAAAATTGATTTTTTTCCTTTTTTCAAAATTTTGATTATTTTTTGAGCATTTTTTTGAGCAATTTTTTTGATTTTCAAAGAATTTGAAATTTCTTTCAAAAATTTTGATTTTAATGTGCAAGGAGCAGGACATCTTCTGAGATGGTACCAAAGACAAGGTCTTTTTGGAATTCTTTTGCAAGATCTAAAAGGAAAAACCTTTCTTAAAATTTTTAAAGTTTTTTTTAAAGCCTTTCCATCAACAAAAGGCCCTACATATTCTACTTTTTCCTTTTGTTTTATTTTTGTTTGATGGGTCCAGAAAATTCTTGGAAAATCTTCTTTTGTAGCTTCAACAAAAAAATAATTTTTATCATCTTTCCAAATAACGTTAAATTTTGGTTGAATCTTTTTTATTAATTTTGCCTCCAAAATTAAAGCCTCAATTTCAGAGCCTGTTTTAATGTATCCTATTTTTTCAATCTTATCTAAAAAAAGATAATCTTTATGAGTGGGTTTTCTAAAATGATTTTTTACTCTTTCTCTAATATTCGCTGCTTTTCCAATATACAAGATTTCTTTTTTATTTTTAAAACAATAAACTCCAGGTTCTTTTGGCAACCTATTTACATTCTCTTTCTGAATAAATTTGAACCTTTCCATTATTTTAAATTTTAACTTATTGAAAAATCTTGACAAAGGAGTTAAAATATAATTTATGCCTCAAGAATACATAAAAGTTCGAGGGGCAAGAGTTCATAATTTGAAAAACATTGATGTTGACATTCCCAAGGAAAAATTTGTGGTTGTTTCTGGAGTTTCAGGATCTGGAAAATCATCTTTAGCATTCGATACTCTTTATGCTGAAGGACAGAGAAGATATGTAGAATCCTTATCTGCTTATGCTCGACAATTTTTGGGAGTGATGGACAAACCAGATGTTGATAAAATTGAAGGAATTTCACCTGCAATTTCGATCGATCAGAGAAAAGCAGCGAAAAATCCAAGATCTACTGTTGGAACGATGACAGAAATTTATGACTATTTGAGATTATTGTATGCGAGAGTAGGAGTTCCTTATTGTCCAAAATGTGGTAGAAAAATCTCAAAACAGACAATAGATCAAATCGTAGATCAGATTTTAAAACTAAAAAAAGGAACCGAAATTTTGATTTTAGGTCCTGTGGTTAGAGGAAGAAAGGGAGAGTATCGAGGAACTTTACAAGAAATTCAAAGAATGGGATTTTTAAGAGTGAGAATTGATGGAATAGTCTATAGGATTGAGGAAGCTTTAGAGAAAAGGTTGGAAAGGTACAAAAGGCATGACATTGAAGTTGTTGTCGATAGATTGGAGATTGAAAAGAATTTGGACAGAATGAGATTGGTTGATTCTTTGGAGATGGCTTTGAAAATCGGAAAGGGAATTGTCATTATTCACGATTTAAAAAAAGGAAAAGATTTAATTTTTTCCCAACTTTTTTCCTGTCCTGTTTGTGGAATTTCTTTGCCAGAAATTGAACCAAGGCTTTTTTCTTTTAATTCACCTTATGGAGCCTGTCCTTCTTGTCAGGGTTTAGGTGAAAAATTAATCATCGATCCAAAATTGGTCATTCCCAATAAAGATTTATCAATTGCAGAAGGTGCCATTTTTCCTTGGGCTCATGCTTCCCACAAGGTGGGAAGACAGAGATTCTTTTGGTACATGCTCGAAGATTTGGCAGAAAGACACCATATCGATCTTTACAAACCAACAAAAGAACTAAAAAAAGAAGAGTTAGATTTGATTTTGTACGGAGATGGGATTTTTGAAGGAGTGATTCCTTGGTTAGAGAGAAGATATCATGAGACAGATTCTGATTATACCAGAGAAGAAATTGAAAAATACATGGTAGAGAAAAAATGCGAAGTTTGTAAAGGAAAAAGGTTGAGAAAGGAAGCGTTGGCTGTAAAGTTTCTTGGAAAATCTATCGATCAATTAGTTGAAATGGAAATTTCAAAGTTGAGAGAATTTTTTGAGAAGATTATCAAAAACAGAAAAAAATTTTTAAAAAAAGCTCAATGGAAAATTGCCCAACCTATAATTAAAGAAATTTTAAACAGACTTTCTTTTTTAATTGATGTTGGTTTGGACTATTTAACTTTGGAGAGAAAAGCAGATACTTTAGCTGGAGGAGAAGAACAAAGAGTGAGATTAGCTACTCAAATTGGATCAAAATTATCTGGAGTTTTGTACATTTTAGATGAACCTTCAGTAGGCCTTCATGCCAGAGACCAAAAAAGATTGATTAATACCTTAAAAGAACTCAGAGATTTAGGAAACACAGTTTTGGTGGTAGAGCACGATCCTCAAACAATTCTAGCTGCTGATTGGATAATTGATATTGGACCAGGACCGGGAAAGCACGGGGGCAAAATT
>Ga0190361_1000340_pt1 | contig 19191 bp, 25 predicted proteins | sample 48721845_MG_FD_161273 | JGI IMG/M metagenome (GOLD analysis project Ga0190361, IMG submission 161273) | Hydrothermal vent microbial mat bacterial communities from Southern Trench, Guaymas Basin, Mexico - 4872-18-4-5_MG | ecosystem: Environmental > Aquatic > Marine > Hydrothermal vents >... | reverse complement strand
TCGCCGTGCCAGCTCACGGTCGCTGTCTTTGTCCTCTTGAATACGCGCTTGAGCATCGTATCCATAGGCAGTGGTAATGACCCCTCATCTACTAACCGTTCCAGATCGAACTCGGTTGCGATCGCTTTCTCTTCATCTGTCAGCGGCATCTTATAGAGTATCTTATCAGCAACAGTCGGTGTGAACAGCCAGTAGCCATAGCGATACCAATAGTTCGAGATAGCGCCACCTGAACTATTGTAGAGGTTCAGATAGAACAGTGTTTTACAATGTAGATCGTATTTCGCTGTATAGTCCATGTTCATCGAGTTGCTTTCCTCGATGCTTCTCGTGTCCTGACGTATCCGTGCAGTGACATTTTCGTTTGGCTGCAATGTGATATCTTGCACTCTTAGCATCCTGTTCCGTAGCTCTCTATCTTTAATCTCGCAGACCGTGTTGTTACCTGCGCTTAAACTCTCGACCTCGCATTCGGTGATGTAACACGGTAAATACCGCGCATTGTCCAGTGTAAAAGCCATTTTTTATATCTTCACCTCCTTAGCTCCTATCGGTTCTTGCACGCCCGCGCCCGCGATGCTGTGAATTGTCGCCTCTGTGCTGTGCACCTACGATACCGGTTGTGTAGCAACTTCCATCTCTTCGACGAGCACGAGACCCGAGCCCTGTATTTTCGCTCATAATTTAAAATATCTTTTCACATATATATAAAAGATGACCATTCAATAGCAAGACCGGGTACCAATACAATAAACCCGCCACTTCGCATCCTCCTGCGCCGTCTCCTGTATCGCCAGTATGCAACGACTATCAGTATCGCTATACCAGTTGCACACACTGGTCTGGCTACTGGTAGTTTGTGCTCTTTACCGCCACTTTCTTCAGTAATCACATAATCGCTCCCAACAGGAATATCGGTGAATACCACTTTGTTATCGCTTGCAGTTTTGGTTTGCTGTACTATTCCATCCTTCTTTATTTCGTATTTTTTGCCGTTAACAACTATGAAAGTTCCGTTAAAGACCGTGATATTCATCTTCTGGTCTGTGGTGGTGTTTGTTGCCGTGAAGCTAATTTGCGAGGATGTGTAGGAGTTTATTGTCAGATTGGTTGTATCTGATACATTAAAAGTGATGTTAACCGTCTGGTTATCTTTGTAAGTTATGGGCGGTTCTGGATAGCTGTATTCGCCGTTTGAGTAAATCGTCATCGGAACTGAGAGATATATCTTGTGGTAAGGTGATTTTGAAGCTTCAGTAGTATTACCATAAGCTCCTATGTTTATTCTCTGCCCGTGTGGATATGTTTCGTTTGTGTAGCTCGAATTCGGGTCGCCCGCATCTATACAAGGGCTTGTTTCGTTATCGTAAACCCAATCTGTTCCGTTCCATCTTCCTGCTTGAGATTTGAGGTGGAAATCACTATTATCAGGGTCTGCAAATAACGGGTCTGTTGATATGTCATTATCTCCAGGATCACAATCTACATAGTTTCCACCTGAATTATTCCATACATCGTTATACTCTATGTCTTGACCCGTAACTGTCTTCACACCATCTTCATCCACTATAATATTTTGTGCACTGTTTATGCCTGCTTCACCGTTATTCACTACTATATTGTTTCTTATTGTGCTGTTTATTTCGATGTGATTTTGTATTGTGGCGTCAGCAAGGGAAGTGTCTTTGTCGATGCCGAAGAATATGCCCGATTTTTGATTGCCGACGATGGTATTTGAAGTTAATGCCAAATTTAGCGTTGTCAAAGCATCTTTGTCACGATTATCAAGACGTATAAAAACACCATGATTTGTATTCTTGGTATACACAAGATTATTAGTTATTGTTATATTCTTATTGCCACCAAACATTCCCCACCCTACATAAATACCTCCTGGACTCTCCCCGCTTTGCCAATTCTTTACGATATTTTTCGATACTACTATCTCTGCTGAAACACTTATAATAATCCCACCATGAAACCCATCTCCCTGCTCTAATAAGTTTTCGGTTACTAAAACATCATGTGCAGTATAAATTTTTATAGCAGCACCACCATATATGAGGTGGTTTCCTTTAACCAAATTATCACCACAACAGAGACCGCCATTAAGCTCCAAAGCATCATATTCGTTATTATGGTAAAACAAATTATTTATAACTTTAATACCGCCACTGCCAACTACAAAAAATGCTCCCCTTCCGCCGTATTTAAGTTCACAATCCTTTACAGTAGGAAATACGGCAGCACTCAGCATTATCAAGCTTGAATGCACACATGAATCCCCAATAATCTCAACATCTGATATATAAGTATTCCATAACTGTACTCCTCCTATACCAGCATAGCCGAAACCATCGGAAGTGGATAAACCATCAATGGTGAGGTTTTCTATTAACGAATTATCTGTCCAGTTTTCTGGGTGTTCTTCATGATCTTGAATGTGATGGATTCCATGCAGACCAATATCGTGTTCTACTTCAGAACTTCTTCCCCTCCAATCATCCCATTTACCGATTACTATACCATCGGTGTTTTCATTAGTTACATGGATTCGTGTTACATTCATGCCCTGTCCTCTTAAAGTAATATTATTTTCCCGAATTCTAATAGGTGTGGAGATGTTAAAGGTTCCATTATTAAGCTCAACTACTCCGCCATTAAGACAAATCATGTCCAAAGCTTCCTGTATAGGATGATCAATTCTGGTTATGGAAGAGTCGGTTACATTGACTAACCTATAACTAACACATTCCTGAGTTGTAAAACTGTATATTGAAGAATTAATATAATCCGACTCATTTGATGTATTAAAGCTCCAAGTCCTGTAATAGTAAGTCGTAGCTGGTTGTAAACTACATAACTTTACCATTGGAATGTTTGTGTTATTGCTCCAACCTGAAAATAAAGAATTTGATAAATCAGGATTTATAGAATACTCCACAGTATTATTAGCTTCAGAAGAAACATTCCATAGAATCCAAACCGTTGTTGCCATTGGTGTAGCGTTTGTAACATTTGAAACGGTTATAGCATTTGCTCCTGCATTAAATAATAACAAGATCACAACCACTACTGCGAAACCGAGAAATGTCTTTCTGGCTACATTCCGCATTTTAGTTCCTCCTTATTCTCTTCCTACTTATAGTAGTATCTAATACTACCGTAGACTGTCTGCGAACTCGCTCCTGTACCCGCACACACGAACAGGTATGGTTTTGTACTTAGTGTATCGTTTATCTTACCGTTTAAATTTCCATCAAACATTCGGAATGACCCTTCCCAATAATATCCCTCTGCAAACCGTGTTGTGGCATTGTCACTCGATGCAGTATTGAGATGGAAATATGCATCATCACTTGGCGTGCCGCTGAAGAATACCCGTACTTCTTTGATTATGTATTCACTACCATCTTCCAGCTCTGTCAGTTGATGTGCTACCGGACTCTCTCCAACGGAACTCACCGTAAACTTCTTGCTATCCTCTTTGAACCCCGGTGGGATGCTTATTGCAGGTATATATGACATCTTATCGCTCTCCTATTATATTATATACCAGTTACTACCATCTGAAACTAGAAGGTACGATTCATATTGTGTTGATATTTCTTTAGAACTTTCACCATCTATACTACCACCATTTGGTACTACAGTCACTACATTCGCTGACGAGTCTATCTTTTTGACATTTACCTGTAAGTCTTTTGAAGGTGCAGGTAGCGTTATTGTGACATTCCCTGAAGATGCATCAACGAGTACGCAATCACCATCAGAAGCAGTATAGTTTGTATTTTTTGATATCACATTCCATCTATTAGGAGCACTAGCCCACACAGGATTTGCACCAGCGCCCTGCGTTCTTAGATACTGTCCCGATGTCCCCGCTGCCAGCCTGACAACATTACCGCTACCGTCAACATAGAAGATATCTCCCTGTGTGATGCCCGAAGGAATCTTAAACACATTATTCGCTGCAACTCCTGCATCAGCACCGTCTACTTTATCAGCGTCATCAACGAGGTTATCTTCATTTGCATCGTAGGTCGGCTTCGTCATCCATTTCGGATGGTATGTCATTTCTTATCCTTCTCCCTATATAACATCTTTACTTTTATATAATATAAACTTAGAGTATATACCATCCTGTGCCATCGCAATAAAATTCATAAGATTCATATTGTGTTTCCAGTGTGAATGTTGTATCTCCATCAATGTTCGCAGTTCCTGCATCAACGGTGACATTGTTTGCAGATGAATCAACCTTCTTGACTGCGACCCGTGCATTAGCTGCTGGTGATGGTAATGTGATTGTAATAGCACCCGTAGAGGCATCAGCAAGCACAAACTCGTTTGTGGATGCGGTATAGTTTGCGGAGACATGTTTTAATGTCCATCCACCACTCGGTGGCACATCGGAAAAAGACAACCCGTCCTCTTCTGCTTTAACACTAACAAACTTAGAAGCATAGCCAGAATATGAAGAAGGCGTATCGCCCAGTTTCAAAAAAGTTACTTCATATTCGCTTTCGGTAGCGTCAATTAGAGTATTACCGTCGTTAGGGCAGACATAGTCACCTGGATTCTTATCATCTGGTATCGCTATTACATACCCGCATGCACTGCACTTTGCGTATTTTGTCATTGCATTGTATTTTTTTACTCATAGTATTTTTATGCGTATAAATATTTTTTCTTTTTCAACGCCCGACACCGAGTAGAGTTAGAGCTGGAGTGTAAGAAACTTCGCCATAATCTTGCCAATAATCATCACTCCAGTAATTTTCTGCCCAATATGTCGATTGCCAGTATCCAGCAGTCAGCAAGCTCATTTCTTTATCGTCACCTTTCTACCCTAAAGAGCAGATAGCATGATTATCATGTTCCATCGAGTGTGATAGCAGTTCGATTACCATCAGAATCTACAGTAGCAGTAATACGATCCTTGGTATCTGCGATATCACGGAACCTTACTGTTGTCGTGCCACCACCACTCGATTTACCTGCAAGTGCTGCAAAGATAATACGTAGCATCTGCCTGAAAGTAGTGCTATCTTCAATGACCTCTTCAAAGATATCATCAACACCTGCATCAGATAATGAGAAGCCAGCTTTGTCAGTAAGCGATCGCGTAGCGACAGACCACACATCTGCTGCGGAATGAGAGGACCGCGAAGAGATATCAGCATCTAAATGAGCAAGCCTTGTCTCTGTGCAAACAGAAGCAAGAGCAACCGGTCCTTCGCTAAGATTATCGAGGTAATTTGCCCGCGTAGCAGTAAGTCTCGAAAGAAGCGTATCAATATCTGAGGGAATATTTGCTGCATCCAATTCTGCTAACCTTGCTTCTGTACATACACTTGCCAATGCCGCGTTATCTGTACCACGCATATCATCATTTACCTTGCATCCCTCAATCTTGTGGGTTGATGGATCATAGCCTGAATCTGCAAAATCTTTTAGGTCAGTTGCACTTTGTGCTTCTCCCCCAATCTGGACGATGTCAACTTCGAGTTTGTCCGAGCCGAATAGTGAATCATAGACATTTGCCGGTAAGACCATATATTCATGCCATACTGGGAGAGCGCCAGATTTATGAACCCACAACTGAAGTCTGCCTGCAGTGTTGGTATCGGTAGCATCAAGCGAGCAATTGTAAATCCCTAGTTCGTCATGGGCGCAATTTGAACTTTCATTTTTCTGTGCTATATCTCCCCCGTTCTTCGAGAGCCTAACATCAGCTTGTGTGATCGTTAGCGCTGTCTCTGCGGTCTTACCATCTGTATCATCAATAAACGGTCCGATTTTTACGGTTACTGCCGTGCTTTGTCTCAAGAATTGCATTTTTATACCTCCCTCAACATACGATAGTGATGCATCGCCTGCGGGACAATGCCTGTAGGTGCAGATACATACTCATATATAATATATGGTGTTCCTAAAATCCATTCATAATTTGTATCCGACTGAACAGGCACTCCGAGTATCCAATCGTGAACTGTCTCGCTCATTTTTCACCTCCTCATGAAACTACAGGCTTTATATCTACATAAACACCCGAATTTGACTCATACTTCTTCAAATATACAGTAACATACACCCACCCTTCTTGTGCAGGCGTGAATGTCACCGAGAATGCTGTCCACGTGTCGTTCGCCGAGACCGTTTGTGTGCTCTTTACAGTCGCACGATGCCCGCCTGTGGCTTCATCGAGATATGAAGCCTCAATATAGAGTTCGTCCGATGTAGGCAGTGAAGTGTAGCTAAAAGTCCTCACGTAAATCGTCACCGTCTTCTCCTCTGCTGGTAACCATAATTTGAAGTCACCCGAACAGTAATCGTCTGATATCGTCAACGGATAATACGGCCCGCAATTGCTATTGGGTGTCATCTTCGCCGAACTGCTTGCACCACCTGACCTCACAACACTTGTGTCCTTTTCAATTGTGCCGTTGTAATAGTAAGTTCTGTGTGCACCCTTTGTCTGGTTATGGTCCTCGCTTCGTAGGAATGTATCTTGAAACATGCTGAATGTTCCCGCAAAGTTACAATTTCTCGCATAGATGCGCGAATTCGAACGGTCAAACTGAATATCAGCTATGTCATGAGTAGATGATGCACCAAAAGCACAATTTATAAGTTCTCCCGCAGATGATATACAAAAAATACCATAATCAGTTGTTGCTACACCACTATCAAATTCACAGTCTATACATTTAAACCTTGATTCAATCGCAAACAGGTTATGCTCGGTGTTACTATAAAAAGAGCTATTTTGTATAAGAGTGAGACCTACTCGATTTAATTTGAGACCCGAATAACTACTACCTCTGATGACACAATTGTCGATGATATAACCCACTCCTACACTCAGATACAATGTTCCTTGATTATCATAACTTTCTATGCACTCTAACCTTGTGAACTTCCAAAATTTATCAGTATATACGCGCAACTGATAAGCAGTATCACCAAATCCAATAATCGGCTTCACATCTGACCCATCGCCCCAAGGGTCATCTGTAGATGAACAGCCCATGATTTCTATCATATTATTAGCGTTGCCATCCTCATCAAAGTTTATATCAATGCCAGCATAGAGATGTGTTTGGTTTGCTCGTACTTTCAAGACATCACCCGGACTTCTTGCAGTATCGGTTGTAAACTGATTAAGATGCACAAATGGTGTAGTAGTCGATGTTCCATCATAGTTGTTATACTTCGTGGAGTTTGCATCATCTGTAACCGTCGCCTGCTGGAATGCGGGTGTAATTTCAAAATGGTTATCATCAGTAACACTCGTGACCTTATACCACTCGCTACCGTTTGAAACTCTAACATAATCACCTGCTACCAACTCCGAAGTTGCTGCACCGCTGGAACCAGATACAGTCGTTGACCCGTTCGTAAAAGTCCAAGTGCCTGTTAGATTGCCTGTTGCACCATCGAAATCGAGGTAATAAGTAGTACCAATTGGCTCTCGCTTGACAACCCCCTCATCTCTGAATTCCAGCTCTTTTAATACTGCTGCGAGCTTGCTTTCCAACCGTTCAACTTTCTGCTTTTTGTGCCACTCGAATTCCTGTTGTTGTCGCTTGTTCTCCACTGGTGATAAAAGCGGGTCGGGTATGAACACGGTATTAGCTATTTGAGAAATCTTCACAGGATAATATTTCGCCAATGTCTGTAACTGCTCATCATGTTTGTGCTCAAGTCCGTGATATTTGATTTTCGTTAACCACTCTTCATGAGCTATCTTTTTGTATCTTTTCTGAATCTTCGTTATAAACCTTTTGATATTCATTTCTCGGTATATACCAAATGACCTGAAACGGGATTACCTGCCGATAAGTTAAGTACCAAAGCTTCACCTGCTGCTGTTTCAAACAGACCCGCTGGTGAAAATGCTGAAGAGATACCACCATTAGCAGCAAACGACATATCGCCTGATAAAGTGCTACCACCTGATGATTTCCATTGAACTGTGACAGCGTCACCACAAACCAAACTATATTGTAAAACTCTAATTTTCTTGCCCGTTACTGCCGCTACGATAGTGTTATCTCCTGCACTCGCTACATCTATTTCCGCGTATTTCGGTACTATTCCATAGCCTGTATTGCTTATTGGCATTTCACCTCTCGCATCCCTATGCCCTTATAGCCTCACCCTCTGCGCTATAATACAATATTATAGAATCACTCGCATCCAAATCGTCACCCACCCGGAACTTTGTACCGTCTGCCTGTAGCCTTATGTGTCCCGTGGCGGATGCGTTACCATCGCCCTTAGTATCTACGGTCAGCTCGGTATATGCCGCCGCGATACTGCCGTCTGAACCTGTGGATTTGTACGCTTTTGTTATCTCTATCGCCTTTACCCCCGGTATTTCTATATCAGTATTCGCCGTCTTCGCGCTCGTTATGGGGATGGTCGTGTACATTCCTTATAACAAGCTATTGTGAATTTTCATATAAAAACTTTTTCTAATCTTATAAAATCGTCTTCAACAAAACCACTACCCAGCCAATGACCCCAATCACGAAACTTATCATCAATCCAACCATCCATTTTAAATCTCTATTACGCGCGCGAGCACTTTCGTTCATACACTTCTCTACCTGTCCACACAACTTTTCTATCTCGCTTTTAAGGTCATTGAAGATATATTTCGATAGGCTCTCGTTCTTCTCGCGCAATACCGCAACTTCGCTCTTTAGCTCGCTTATCGCGTTAATGATCTCCCTGTTCTCGCTGCTGTTCATGCAAAGGCATCACAATAAAAAGGAATATAGAGAATAAAATAAAAAGGTTTTTATATACTTATAGTAATTATAATTATTAACAACCATGAAAAAACTGCTCGCAACGATAACGGATGAAGCGTACGAAGCGCTTAAAGCTTTTAAAGAAGAGAACGGATTCGCTAACATTGATACCGCGCTTGATGAACTATTGAAGAGAAAGGGGGAGGAGATGAGATGGAAGAAAACGAAGAAAAAATAGAGGGAGAGGAATTCCTGTTCTACGCAATTACCCTGCTGTATGGATACGAAATATTCGCAGCGTGAGGAGCTATGACGAAGAAACTTTCCTATGTTTTGATAGGTGACCCAATGGCAGTAGCGGGAACAATGACGAAGAAAGAGCCTATGCTTAGCGGACTGTGGCTCTGGAGCGTTGCTTTTGACAGGTATGGTAAATGTGGTGATGTGCGACTGATCAGGAGCAAAGAAGACCTTGAAGAATATGACATAGTGCATATAAACCTGACCGCGGGCGATTTAGCGCTACCGCTGATGATACGTGACGAATTGGGCAGTTCATCTTCAACAAAACTGGTAGTGAACATGGACTTTGACCCTATGCTCTGGGGACAGGTTTGGGATTATCCAAAGTTCGTAGAGAAAGCGTTACAGGCTGCAGATATGGTCTTTCAAGTGGATTCAATAGGTGCGAAATACATAGAGCGGATGATAAACCGTAAGGTATATTGCCTGCCACATCCCGTGGATGTTGACGGCTTAGATAAGTACAAAAAAATAGACCGCGAGCCTACCATTGTTACAATGTGGCATCGTTATATTCCTGATTGCACTACGGCATATTACGCGCAGCGCGATATTCCAGCCTTCAAAATCTTGCTCGGCTATAGAGGAAAGATACATAACATAGGTATGTTCGATAAAGTATTTGGCTATATCCCTTTCCTCAATGCGATAGAGATAATGAGTAGAGCAAAATTTGGATACGATATGTACATGGGATATAGCTATGGTCGTACAGTGGTTGAGTTTGCAGCACTCGCCGTGCCTTGCATTTGCTCAAATACAATAGAAGCTGCACGTAAGCTTTTCCCAACAACTTCGGTGCATCCCTTGGATATTAAAAAACAGCACGAACTGTTCTGGAAGTTGATAAAAGACGATGAAGAATACATACGAGTCTTCAAGTTTGCATACGATGCAGCGAAAGAGTATAAACTAAAGAACTCATACGAGAAGATGGTGAGTGCAATAGAAGAACTTGAGGAGCAACAGTCGCGGAACAGGGACGAGCGAAATTTCTCGGACAGGCAGAGCCAGAGGACGGAAGACAACATCTTTATAGGAGATGCCAAAAAATGATTTTAGGCGTTGCACCACTTGATAACGGAGGACAGTTGTATCACTTGTGTAAAGCACTCAACAGATACACGAAGTATGATGCGCGATGCTTGACCTTTATACAGACATATCTACAATACGATACCGATTTACTACTGAGCAATTTTAACACATTAGCGAAACAGTATGAGCTACGAGACTTAGTGCGCAGTGCAGACTTCTTCATCTTTTCAGAATTTCTGCCCACGGATCCAAACATTAAGCACATATTGGAAGACCTCGGTATTTTCACGAATATAACACCCAAGAACACAATAATACGGGTTGCAGGGTCGTATTCACGCGCTAATGCAGACCACTACCTCTTAGAATGGATTAAGCATGACTGGATATATGCGGGACCGTACAGCGACTGGACACTTTCTGGTAGTATCGGCAGGATAATACATGTGAATTATATCTGTCCTGTGGATAAGATACCGGAACCGAAACCAACAGAGGATACAATACGGATATGCTTCGCACCAACAAAAGCTGCGAAAGGTATAAACGAATTTAACAGCGTTATGCAGAGATTAGAGAACAAATACGATAATGTGGAGCCAGTAGTGATAACAAAGAAGTCATGGAGAGACGCAATTTCGATAAAGGCTACATGTCACATAACCTTTGACCAGTTCATGTTGGCGCAGTATGCGAACAGCAGTATAGAGTCTATGTATTTAAAACATGCAGTATTATCGAGGATATCAAGTTTGTGTTATGCATACTGTCCTGATCTGCCAATTCAAACTGTAAGAGGCAAAGAAGAGCTACAAAAAGGATTAGAAAAACTAATAGAAAATCCAGAACTAATAAAAGAGCGAGGAGAAGCGGGTAGAAAGTTCGTTATGAAGCATCATCATCCTGAAGTTGTTGCGAAACAATGGGAGAACTTGATAGAGCATGTCCTCAGAAAAGATTAAAACGATAGGGATAATAGGGAAAGGAACAGTTGGAACAGCAGTAGGCGAAGGACTAAAAACATTCGGTTACGAAGTACTCTATCATGATAAATACAAAGAGTCATCTCCGCTAAAAACGGTCGTTGAAGGAAGCGATATAATCTTTATCTGTGTTCCTACACCGTGTAAAGTAAATGGCGAAATTGACTTATCTATAGTCGACGAAGTAGTAGAGAACATATCCAAATACGCTGAAAACGAACAGAAAATCATAATCAAATCAACGGTAATACCCACAACAACTGAACACTATCAAGAGAAGTATCCACACCTCGTGTTCTTCATGTGTCCCGAATTTCTCGATGAGGATACATCGAAACACGACTTTCTTCATCCGTTTGTGACTATTATCGGCTATACTACGAAGTCAGAAGAATATGTAGAGGAATTGATCCATATTTTCAAAAATTTTCATGCACCTATCCACACTATGCCCGCTACTGAAGCCGAAATGGTTAAATATATGACCAATTCGTTCTTCGTGCTTAAAGTTGTCTTCGCAAACCAAATTTATGACCTGTGTACTATGCTCGGTATTGACTACTACCGCGTGAAGGATAGCTTTGTATCAAATCCGAGAGTTGGTGATAGTCATTTTATCGTTGAACATAAAGGAGGGAGGGGTGCAGGTGGTAAATGTTTACCAAAGGATTTATCCGCGCTTATACAGTTTGCGAGGCGTAAAAACTGCCCGCTTACGCTACTTGAAACCGCTGAAAAGATTAACTCAAAATTATTAAAACAAACGGGAAAATGCTAATTTTAGGAATCCATGATGGACATAATGCAACTGCCGCAGTCCTCAAAGATGGTAAGATAATAGCAGCTATTTCGGAAGAACGTTTGGCTCGGAGAAAAAACGAGCCTGGCTATCCTGTAAGAGCAATCAATAAAGTCTTAGAAATAACAGGATTCACACCTGTGGATATAGACTATGTTGCTTTAGCATCTGAGTTCTTACATCCAAAAGAGTTTTACATGGATTGGGACTGGTTTAAACGCGGCTATGAAGAAGAGCTATATGAAAAAATAGATACAGAAACATTTGAGCAATACAAAAAAAGACGATTAAAGGAACGGAAAGAGACAATAAAAAAACACCTCGGAATAGCAGAAGACATAATCGTAGTCGTTGAGCACCATTTGGCACATGCTTCCGCTGCATACTTTGGTTATGGTAAAAAAGAGCCCTTAGTATTAACCCTTGACGGCTCGGGTGACGGTATCTGCGCAACCGTGAACAGAGGCTTGAACCGAATAGCGGAAACCCCTAATACTGCTTCCATCGGCAAAATTTACTCACGTGTGACTTATCTACTCGGCATGAAGCCCCGAGAACACGAATACAAACTGATGGGATTAGCGCCTTATGCAAGCAAAAAAGGCGTTAGGAGGGCGTATCATATAATTAAAAAGCTAATAAGGATAGATAATGGCTCTTTAGTCTTCAAGAATAACGGATTATCTACGAATTTTTGTTACCAGTATTTGCGGAAATATCTTGAGAATCATAGGTTTGATTATATCGCCGGCGCTGTGCAAAAGTTAACCGAAGATGTCGTCTTAGAATGGGCAAAAAACGCGATGAAGTACACAGGTGAGCGAGAAATAATATGTGGCGGTGGTGTGTTTATGAATGTGAAACTCAATATGCTGCTTTGCGATATCGTAGATAACCTCTTTATTTTCCCAAGCTGCGGCGATGAATCTTTAGCTATCGGCGCGGCTTATTATGTATATTACAAACACGAGAATAAAATGCCTGAACCTTTCCACAATATCTATCTCGGACCCGAATATACACAAGAAGAAGTTAGCTCCTTTTCTGAACAACTCAAAAACTGTAATGTCTATAAGAGTACAAATATCACGAAAGAAATTGCGGGTTTGCTTAGCGATGGCGAGATAGTAGCAAGGTTCAATGGGCGAATGGAGTGGGGTGCGCGAGCTCTCGGAAACCGGAGCATACTGGCAAATCCAGCGGACCTGAACAAAGTTAAGGAATTGAATATCATGATCAAAGCGCGCGACTTCTGGATGCCTTTTGCACCCACAATACTGTACGAACGGCAACACGACTATATACTCAACGAGAAGGAAATAGAGTCACCGTACATGATGATTGCATTTAGAACCACGAAACGAGCGAGAAAAGAGCTGGCTGCTGCTGTTCATCCTTATGATTATACTGCGCGACCACAAATATTAAAGAGAAAAAGCAACCCAGATTATTATGACCTAATAAAGGAATTTGAGAAGATTACTGGTATCGGTGCAGTGCTAAACACTTCTTTCAACCTACACGGTGAACCGATCGTGTGTAGCTTAGAGGACGCTTTTTATACATTTATGCGTTCAGGCTTGCGGTTCTTAGCTATTGGTAATTATCTCATAGAAAAAACAAAAACGGAAAAATAAAAAAGCCAGAAGAGGAACCAGCTCACCAATGGGCGAGCCAGCTCACCAACGGCTTTATGATCTAACTAACTCGCCGACTGCACGATACTTAACGATCATCACTGCACCTGCTGACATCTCCTTATCGTGTTTTTTGAGGTTGAAAGTGCGGGCTGTATATGCTGATGGTACATCAGGGATATGTGGAGCAGCTCCTACTGTTGAAGCGTACAGTATTGCTGGTCCCATAGATGCAGTTGTCGTTGTAGGCATCCACGCTATATCTGGATATCCGTCAGGTATCACAAACGGACCGCTTGTAGTCGGCGTTGAGCCTGCAGTAGTTGCACCTACTTTTGAGGATACCCGTATATATGCTTCCGTCATTTCTTTATCATCACCTCCTTACTCATGGCAAGTTCACTTTTATGCCCTGTAAGCACGCTATTATCCCCGGTGTCGGTATGCTACCGTCATCTGCCGGTACCGATGTCCCATCGTCGTATACTATCACTCTGCCCTTCTCGTTGTGTATCAGATACCCCATCGGTAGCAGTGGCATCGGTACAAACAGCGGGAAGTCCTGCGAGAACAGTGGATAGCCGTGTCCGAAGTGCAATGGGTTGTTGTTGTAATCCACCCTGAACAGCTTCTCATCGCCTGCGCTTCTTGGATACTCTCTATCTCCTATCTTCAGTCCCATATACTTTAGGTGCGTCTGCGACCTGACACCTATACCCTTTACAAACAATGCCTCGGAAGTACCAAAATCGAAGTACATGTCCTCCCAGTCGTTTGCTACATCACCATCGCTGTAATTGAAATCGAACGGTGAATTCGCTGTCGTTGCTACTGCGTTATAAGCGTAGCGGACCATCGGCATTATCTCTGGCTTTGACTGCTTCATACCGCCTACAAAAGTATCCCAGTTCTTTATGCTCACATCTACCGCATCCTTCGTCACGCTCAGGCTCTTGCCCCTGTTACGGTCTTCAATTGTCGCTTCTGCACCATACACTCTATCACCAAACACAGACCTTAGCATCGCTTCACCTTTATACAGCCGTCCCCATACTCGTATCCGGTAGTTCTGCGTAATTCCGTTATCGCCTGCGCGTGTCCGTATCGAGATCGACTTCTTCGCTTTCAGTGTCGTGTTCAAGAACGGGTCTTCAACTCCAGGCGTACCGAAGCTAAAGACTATCCTGTTCGATTGCAGTGGTGATGGTCCACTCATCTGGTGTAGCCGCGGTGGTGCCATGTTCGATGTGTATCGCCCTGAAAGCGATACATACTCTTCTATCCGGTGCCCGTCTATTACTGGTACCACATGCAATAAGTCCTCGCCTGGCCATGCTCCGATTGGACTGAATATCTCGATGTATTCTATCTCTGCAACCTCGTCGCTCTCAAGTTTCTTCGCTGTGAAGTCGTAGGTGTCACCAGCAGCCTGTGCTCCTGTATGTAGGAAGTCAGCCAGCAATGTCGGCTGTAAAAGGTTACCTACCGCTCCAATTTCTTCTGCCATTTTTACATCACCTCTCTTATCACTATGAAGTGTCTATATAAATACCCTATCACCTATATAGAGTATATAGAGTGTATAGAGAATAATGAGGTGGTGCATATACTTTAAATAGAATAGTGCGCCTAATATCTTAATGAAGAGAGATGAGACGCGCGAGGGGCGAGGGCGATACGATACATATCACGCTTGATAGAAATAGCTATTACAAACTCCTTGAATTGAAAGGACGATTGAAAGCCGCTACATGGGCTGAGCTCGCAGATAAACTCGTTAATATGGTTGAGAACTGCGAGCGTAGACGCTATAAGCCCTTCTACTGATTTTTTAATATACCGGCGGGTATTTCTTCACAGAACTTGTGCTTGATTTACTACCGCTATTGCTACCGCTCTCGTTCACTTCCAGCTCCTTCGCCTTCTCTATTACTGACTTCTTCGCTGGTCCTAAGGTTTTCATACCTACAGTGCCATTGCCCTTCTTCTCGGTCGGTATGGAGATGTTGCTCATGGGCTCGCCGAGCAGGTCGAGCATACACGCGCGTGAAGCTAACAGTAACGCTTCAGCAAATTTACCTTCTTGCTGTGTGCTTAACCGGTCAAGTGCGAGTGCAGCCATCAGGTTCGCGCGCTGTGTGGCTGTCATCTTCGCGATTCGCTGTGCGAAGTTGTTAAGAATCCGCTGTCCTAACGGGCGATAAACTATCACATCAAGTACCTCAGGATTCATGCCTTCGTTAGTATCGCTATCGCCGTTACTGCCCTTTTTGGACAGTTGCATGAGCAGTACTGGCAATATGCTATCCGAGTTCATGCCTGTACCGTTCCCGCCGAGCATGCTCAGGTACAGCAAAGATTGTGCGTCCATGTTTTGTTATTGTATCTAAGTATATAAAAAGCTTTTGTATTCGGGTGTGGGAAGCGAGTGGAGTGAAGAAAAAAGATAATGCGAAAACCGAAAGTCTTTTATAGGGGTTAAAACTATATCAATACGATGATAAAATGGTGAAGATAGAGTTAAGTGAAGGGGAAGAAGTGGTGGATAAGGTAGTAACAAAATTTGGAAGAATTGAAGGGATGAAGAAATGGAGCGGGAAAAGAGTGAAGGTGATTGTGCTAGGAGAAAAGAGTGATGAGTGAAATAGAGGTTGAACACATAAGTTGGAGAGACCTTATCCCACTGGGTAATGGAGCGATAATTATTGACCGCGCTAATCCGGGGACATTCTATGTTAACAATGATGCCGAAGGCTCTGTTGAAATCAGGTTGGAGCCAACACAAAAAGGGTACAAAAATGTTAGTTTCACTCTAACCATGAAACACGGTAAAGTGTCCGTCGAGAACTGTAAAGGCGGGGAAGTGCACCAGGACGGGTGCAATTTTAGGGTTGAACATGAGAGAGAAAATGATGGTGATAGAAAAAAATAGAATATAATCAATCTATCGTGAACGAAGCGCCTTCGGGCACGCTCTTTATGTCAAGTACATACACATCGAATATATAACCGGAAAAAATCTCATCTTGTAAAAAATACTCGTTATACTTGCCAAAGAGAATTTCAAATTTATGTTTTCCGGGCTCTACCGTGTTAGGTATAGTGAATGTGTGTATGTGTTCTATATAGTCTCCGGGCTTGAGTTCTATCGTGTGCGTTACCTCTCCGATGGTATGCTCGTGCATTGCTTCGAGGACGCGGTCGTCAACAACCGTAACATCTTCTCCCTCGAGACTGTCCCACCATTCTTTAAAATCTACAACCCAGACATCGCCTATTGCGCGCTCCGCACCCGTTATCTTTCTTACTTCCATTGGCACCGTAATTGAAACTCCCTGTCCTAAAGCAACTACATCAAGCGTTTTGATAGCACTAAAACTAAACTTAACATCTATTATCACATCAGTGATTCTTATTGCGGGCTGTATAAACGAGTCATCTGGGTCACCTTCAGCTCGACCAACATAGAATTTGCATGGATATATCCCCTTTGGGAGGTTTGGCGTTTGGAAACTATATTGGAAATCATATACAGTATGCGCGGGAATTACCGGAAGAGTTTGCGCAGGCATAGGAACGCCATCAAAAATCGCCCAAATTACACCGCTGGTATCGTAATCGCTTACATTCTCTATAGCACCAGTAACAGGATTGGTTTCGCCAGGCGTCACTAAAATGTAAGGATGTACTTCAACTGTGTCGTTGCTTACAAGAAACTTTAGTGCCATGCTCCCGCTATGAGTGAGGTAGGGAGGTGTGGAGTAATGGAGCAGAAAGCCATTACAAGCCCTACCTCACCATTTATATATTATAACTTCTTTATTATTAATTAGGTGTGGAGTGATGGAAGAAGAGACATATAGAGCGAATAGCGAAATCTTCGCGCGAACAAGAGATGTTAGCAAACTCTCTGAAGATAGCCAAGGCAGGATTATCTTCAAGGGAAAAATCGAGAGGAAGGGTTACCACTTCGTTTGTAGAGCGTGCGGAAGGATACGGTATATCCGCCCCTCGGATATAGAGAGAGGGCGAGGGAAGTATTGTTCCAGTGCTTGTTATTTCGGAACACATCCGCGGCGGTGGCAGTTTTGTCCTGTCTGTAGCACTCTATTCTCCATAAAGCCAAGCAAAGCAGAGAAATGGGAAAACCATTTTTGCTCGTTAGAGTGTTACCACAAAGCGATGTCTGACTTGAGACTTTCTGTTAATTTGAATCCATCGCCTGAACTTGCGTATATCTTAGGTGTTATTGTTGGGGACGGGTGTGTTGGTGAATATACAATCAAAAGCGGTGGTAAAACAAAGAAGCGATATCCTGTGAAGTTAGCGGTTGCAGATTACGAATTTGCTAAAAGTTTCGCAAGAGCACTAAAGAAAATAGGCTTGCATCCCCATATGTGGAGAGAGAAAAATGTCAGGAAGGGCAGAGAGAACGAACAAAGATTATGGCATACCGAAGCAAATAGTAAAACGTTCGTTCGCTTTTTCCTGTCGCTAAAGAGTGATTGGGAAGAGTTTGAAAAATTTGTTAGAAGCTGTCCGAAGGGAAAGGAGATGTTCCTGCGCGGGTTCTATGAAAGTGAAGGGCACCACGGAGTATATACCTATCATAGAGGAAACGGAATTCAACATGTTAGAGAATTGAATTTCACGAACACTAACCCTAACCTAGTTAAAATCACTATTACATTCCTGCGTGAATTAGCATTCCATCCATACACTACCATACACAAGAGAGAACATCTTGGACGGAAAGACAAAACAACTATTCGCTTGCCACCAAGAGAACATAGAAGATTTCTCGCCTTAATATCACCCGTCGTTAAAAAATAAAAGAAAAGAAGAAAGAAATTAAACTTTTAAGCTCGCTCAAGCCGCACGCCTGCTATACGAGCCACCGCGCGTTGCAAGGGTTCTAATAGCGCACTCTCGTGCCGCGTTTAGCCTTCTCTCCCGCTCAGCGTCGTCACATGCTACGTATTTCTTACCAGGTGCGCCCGGCACGGGCATACCTATCGCAGCTTCGGACATTCCTCGCGGGAGGCACTTGTCGGGCAGTGAGCAGTTCGCCCTCATGTTCGTCGCTGTCCACTTCGTCCTCGCTATGAGACCGGGGCTGGACACTATGTTCTTTGCTCGCCTTGTGTACTTCCCCATAGCAACGCCACCGCCAGGCTGCAGCATGCGGCTATTCACGACCGTCTTCTGTGTGAAGTCCGCCAGTGTCAAATATGCCATTTTTCGTCAATCACCCCCTATGTCTTCTATATTTCACATATAAACTTCTATTATATAAAAATAAGCATCTGGAAAGCTCTAATTGATAATTGGAACGATAATAGAACAGATAAAGGCGACACTAAAAGTTTATATAGCATGTTGGTACAACCTTTATATAAGGGGTAAGATAAAAATGGAAGAGAAGAGGATAAGCAAAAGAAGGCTACGGTATATTTTAGATAAAATGGACGACTACTGGTTCGATCGGCTGTATCCGAACGAAGAGCTTGATGTTACAGTAATATTAAGAGACATACGCACAAAAAAGAGCCTTGGTCCGATGCGTATTATAATATCACGATTCGGGAAACCGAATATAAGGGAAGGGGATGAAGATGTTAAAAACTGAAAGAGCAACCCTGAGCTCGAACGTGGAGAAAAAAAAG
>Ga0190361_1000338_pt1 | contig 19309 bp, 17 predicted proteins | sample 48721845_MG_FD_161273 | JGI IMG/M metagenome (GOLD analysis project Ga0190361, IMG submission 161273) | Hydrothermal vent microbial mat bacterial communities from Southern Trench, Guaymas Basin, Mexico - 4872-18-4-5_MG | ecosystem: Environmental > Aquatic > Marine > Hydrothermal vents >... | reverse complement strand
TTCATCTGTCCCGGATATCTTGGACCATCGGGGGTGAGCACGCGCACAACGCCCCTGAAGAAGACCCGCTCGCCGGGACGATAAAGCGGTCTGTCGGTATAGATGTATATCTTGGCGGGGAAAGATGCTCCGCTTTGCCAGACGGATGCGAAGAGCGCCTCATTGTTGTGGCGAATGACGATGTTCTTCTTGCCCGACTTTTTGTTTTTGAGGATAAGAAGTCCGTTTGCGGGTGTTATGCCGCGTTCCAGCACCTTCCCGCTTGTGTCAACAAGCGAGACTTCCGCGTTGGCGACAGGGGCGCCGTCGCTTTTCCGCACGACCCAGACGAGAAGGTCGCTACCCACCACCCGCGCCACAAAATCCATACTCGCAACAGTCAGATAACTCCACACCTCAAAAACCGCGCGCCTTACCCGCACAAGATAAATGCCCGTCTTCAAACGCCCAATGTTGAGCAGACGCTCTTTCCATACCCCCTCACTCTTAAGCGGCTTTTCTTTGAACATCTTTGTCCACAGATATGTGAGGTGGGGTTTGATTTTCTTGAGTTGCTCATCAGGTTTTTCGGAAAGCGCACTCGGGCGCTTTTTTGCGTTGGCGAGAACAGCAGCAGCGCTCACTTCATCAAGCAGTTTCCTTTTGTATCGGAAAAAGTTCGCGTCCCACGCTTTTTGAAGCAGCCACTCAAGGGAGTCAACGCGCCAGAGGGAGACCTCATACTCGCCGTCAACGACATCGCGCACCATCACAGTAGCGTCTTTGTCGGGTCGTTGGTGCGGCTCAATGCGAACCTGAAACCCTTGAGCAAGCGCTACACTCATCCCAAAAATAACAACCGTGACAATCCCAACACGCATATCCGCTCCTCCGAAAAAGATTTCCCCTTTATTTGACCCCCAGCCATTCCTAACGGTTGCGTATTATAAGGGTTGAAGAGAGTTTTTTCCAGAAACGGTAATGGGAATTGGGTTCTTGACAAGCACATAGGTTAGGGTATAATCGCGTTGCAGAAGGATAGGGAGGAGGAGGGGATGGCGCGTCCTTACAAGGTCTTGTTGCGAGGATATGAGGAGAAGGCAAGAACCCGCCTTAAAGAGGACCTCGGCAAACTGTTGGGGGTGGGAGCAGGTCACGCCGACGACATACTCGCATCAGCCCCCATAGTTCTGTTTGACAATCTCTCCAAGAAGGAAGCGGAAAAGGTCGTTGAGAAGATGAAGGAAGTGATAGAAGGTGGTGCGGAGATAGTCTCCACCCGTGAAAGTCTGGCGGATGTCGCAAGGGTTGAGTGGCCGGAACTTCCGCAGGTGGTGAAGGATGTTCTCAGCGCAGAGGAGGATGAGGAGAAAAAAGAGGCTGAGGAAGAGAAGAAAGCGGAGGAAAAACCCAAGAAGAAGAAAAAGAAGCGTAGAAAAGCGACGAAGGAGGACGCTGAGGCGGTGGAGGAAGCAGGCAAAGAAGAGGTTGCGGTCAGCAAATATGACTTTACTGTTGACCAAATAGAGGTAGAGAACAAGTGGGTGTTCTGTTGTCCGCGATGCGGGGCGATGTTCCAACTGCTCCCGTTGGCGGAAGAAGAGCGGCAAGAGGCGCTGGCGCAAAGAGAGATAGAAAGGATACTGGAGAGGCGGGAAGCGGCGATTTCGCCTGTCGCGGCTGACGCAGAAAGCGCAGGAGGGGAGGCGGAGGAAGAGGAAATGCTTGAACCACTTGATGAGTTGCCCATAGTGGAAGAAGAGCCGCTGGCAGTCCCCCTTACCGAGGAACCTGAGGTCAAGGACGATTTCTCTGTGACGATGGATGAACTTGAACGACACGCCGAAGAGGTTTACACCGAAAGAGCCGACCAGGAACAACTTCCTATGGTGGAACCCGCAACGCCACCAGAAGAGTTGCCTGTGCCAAGAGAGGAGACCAAAGAAGCAGAAGAAGCGCCTTCCTCGGAAGCGGAAGAAGCGACAAAAGAGGTGGTTTCGGAAAAGGCAGAGGAGGAACCCGCAGAGGAGATGGAGTTGAAGTCGGAGGAAAAATCCTCTATTGCTGATGGGGAGACGGAGAGAATAGCGGCGGAGCAGGTAGCGGCGGTGAGGGAGCAGGAAACAGAATCGGAGCGAGAGGAAGAACAGTTGGAAGCGCCTGTTTCCCCAGAGGCGGAAGAGGGCATTAAGGAGGAAGAGACGGGTATAGTTGAGCGTCTGGAAAACCTGCCGCAGGAAGAGCAACCACCAGTTTTGAAACAGCCCGAAGCGCCGCCTGTTGAGGAAGTGCCGCCTGAGGAGGTGCTCAAGTTGCTGGAAACCCGCAAGGAAAGAGCAACTTCGCGGGAGCAGGAACGCGTAGAGAAGTTGCGCAAAGCCCTTGCGGCAAAACGGGCTGCGCGTCCCGCCAAACCTACCACAATGGTCCCCCCCAAAAAACCGCCTATGACACCAGAATCCCATAAGCCCAGGAAAGGGGGAGCAGCGGGTAAAGCGGGAGGATGCGTGGTGGTGCTACCCACAGTTCGTATCCGAGCCGACACACAGAAACTGAACACCGCAGCCGAAATAGTCGCTCAAGTCACGGGCAAGGGGGTGGATGATGTGCGTGCTACCCTCCGCGATAGACCTATCGTCACCGTCATCCGCGGCGTTACCAAAGAGGAAGCCGAGGAAATTCGGCAGAGATTCAGGAATGCGGGGATAACGGTGCGCATTACAGAACCACGCGCAAAACCCCGTAGATGATATTCTTTATCACTTTTTTTGTTTTTCCTGTTGACTTGCCCGAAAAACTGAAGGATTATTATGGTAAGGGAGGTTTTGTCAATGTTGCGATGCCTTATTGCTTTCCTTTTTCTGTCCGCTTTTGTGCTGGGACAGGAGAAGGTTTTACAGGTTGAACAAGTGAAAGGGCGTGCCTGGCTGGTCGTCAACGGCAAGCGCCAGAAACTGGAGGTGGGGAAACTCTCCTTCGGCGCAAAAATAGAGTGTGAGCGCGGAGCAAAAGCAAAAGTTGTGATGCCGGATGGGTCTTATGCGGTTCTTCTCCCCCCATCCCATGGTTGCGTTACAACTTCTGTCACTTTTGATAAGACATCTGAAGGGAAAGACGCGGCTTTTCTTGACGAGGGCGCTCTCAAAGCACTCTTTGCCACAAAGAGGTTCTGTGTTGTTGCAGGAAGGATGTTTCTCATTGAACCACTTCCCCCCAAACATCCTGAAGGGAAGTTTTTGGCAGAAGTCATCGTTCGTCTCGTCAAAAAGAAGAAGGAGTCGTGGTGGTCTGTGTTTGCGGTTACAAACAATGTGAAGGTTTTGCTGTCCGATTCGGGCGCCGAAATCACAATACCTGAAAACGAGGTTGCTCTACTGCGTTTTCTGGAAGAAAAGAAGGAGTGGCAGATAAAAGCCGATGAGGCTAATGAGAAGAATGTAGTTCTGCGGGGTCGCGACGGTGCTAAGAAGGAGTTGACACCGAACGAGGTCGCGGAGGTTTACGCGGACAAAAAGGATACGGCGAAATACGGCTTAGTAGTGCCACCACCGCCGCCACCGGAGGCGCGCCTTAGACGCGAACGACTTCTTCAACTGCCCAAAGACAGACCGTATGAGGATGCGGGTGAGGTGCAGGAAGCCCCTTATGTGACCCCGAAGAAACCCTGATGAAAGGGGTGCAATGCGAATTGTGCTGCTTGCTGGTTTGCTCTGCTTTGTTGTCGCAACATCGCTTTGTGCACAGCAGGAAAGAGAGTTTGAGGTCCCGTGGCTTAAGGTGGGCAACGAGTCCTATCCGCCCTACTCCCCAGAAAAGCCGTATACCGGCTGGATGAGCCGCTATTTTAAGTGGGGACCGTTCTGGGTGCACGCAGGGGCGTCCGCCCGCGTCAAATTCTGTGATAACATCTACTACTCCCAGATAAGTCAGGTTTCGGACGCGATTTTGGCGGCAGAAATAGCCCTCCGCGCCGACCTAGTGCGCTACAGTAAATACTACCTGCTGCTTGGCTTGAACGCACGCCGCAACGAATACCTCTCATATGGCGGTTTAAGCAACAACGAGTTCCTCTTCAAAGCAGACACCAAATTCTGGATAAGGCGCAACCTTGATTTCGGCTGCTCCCTTAATTTCGCACAAGAGGTGGAACCAGTCTCAATACTTTACGCCGACCGCTGTGGGAGAACTCGGCTTGACTTCCTCGCTTTTTCGGATTGGAAGACCCCTGTTGAGAAACTGAAGATGCGTTTTGAGTTGCAGGAAAAAAATGTCAATTTCTGGGGCAAAGACTTAAGCAACCTTGACCACAACGAGGTCTACTTCAACGCATTGGGCTCGTATCTCTTTCGTCCGAAGTTGACCCTTACAGGGCGCTTGGGGGGCGGTTTTCTTACATACACCGACAGTTGGTTAAACGACTTCTCTTATGTAGTGTTTTACGGAGGCGGGCGGGGAGAGTTGTCACCGAAGACCCGTTATGCTGGTGAGTTAGGACTTTATGTGCAGTCTGTTTCGGGGAGCAATTCGGCGCTGCGGGGAGAGTATACGGGACCCGTCTGGCGGGGAAGTTTTGAGTGGCAGGCAACAGGCAAGATGCTGGTCTACGCAGAAATTCTGCGGTGGGTTGAGTACCACGCGGCGGCAAACTATCAGGTCGTGGACTCCTTTGGCGGCAGAGTCAGATGGGTGATGACAAAACGGATATACCTTGAGGGCGGTGTCCGCCTTGAGTTGGCAAACCCTGCTTCGCAGGGAGGTTATCTTGCCCGTTTTGCTTGGCGCTTTGCGGGCAACGCAGGCGCCTACTACCGCCTAAAGCACTTCCTCTACCTTGGTGCCGGACTGGAGTATGTGCGCCGCTTATCCCACATCCCCCTTGCATCCTACCACATCACCACGGTATACTTACATTGCACCATCGCTTTTTAGGGTGCCCGCAGATGCGTTTTCTTATCCTTCTGTTGGTTGTGGGATGCAGTTCGGTTGTGAAGCAGGGGCTTCATAAACCGACGGTGTCCCTGCCGCTCACCCACCCGTCCTCCCCGCCGTCTTTGCCGTCAGAGTTGCTCAACGACAAAGCAACGCAGACAGCACTGCAAAAAGCGTTTCTCATATCACCAGGAGACAGGATACAGATAAAGGTCGTCGGGCATAGCGACCTTGAGGTTGAGGCGGTGGTTCCCGCAAATGGCGAAATCTCATTCCCCAGAGCAGGCAGAATAAAGGTGGTCGGACGCTCCCCACAACAGATAGAGAACAGCATCGCCACAGCGCTGCGTGGAAAAGAGTTCGTTGACCCCCAGGTCGTTGTGACTATAACATCGCTTGCCCCCAGAAGAGTCTTCATACTGGGAGCGGTCAAACGCCCGGGAGGATACGAGACCCTGCTCGCCCGCCCCCTAACACTTGTGCGGCTCGTTGCACTTGCCGGAGGATTCCTTGACGCCGCCGACAAGGAGGTTCTCCTCCTCCTGCGCAGAACCCCCTCCGGCGAAAAGAGATACGCCATCCCCTTCAGCACATTGCATAGCGGGAAGAAAAACGGCAGCGATATCCTTCTACTGCCCGGCGATGTGGTAATAGTCAGAGAACAGCAGAAAGTCTATGTTCTGGGCTCTGTCGCCTCACCTGGTGGCTATGTTGTAGAGCCGCGGTTGAGACTGACCCATGTTCTGGCGCTGGCGGGTGGACTAACGCGCCTTGCTGACCCTAAAAGGGTGCGCCTTATAAGACGCTTAAAAAACGGCTCCGTCAGAATAGCCGTTGTTGATATAAACCAAGTGTTTGAAGGCAAAGTTTCAGATGTGGTGGTGCAGCCGGGTGATGTGATATTTGTTCCCGAATCGCTGTTCTGAGGCGGTGGATATGGAAGAGACAACGGGTCAGTTAAGACAGATACTGGGTGTTGTATGGCGTTGGAAGTGGTTCATTCTGCTTGTGACGGCGGGATTTGCCGCAGGTGCTTATATCCACTTCAGCCGCCAGCAGCCAATTTATCGCGCCACCGCCCGTCTGCGCGTCAGACCCACAACCATCCGCGTCGGCGAAGCACAACTGGAAGAATCCCCTCTGCGTTATCTCCGCGCCCGCGAGTTCGTCAACACAATCGCCCGTTCCATCAAATCGCCGCGAATCCTCGGAAAAGTCTTTGAGAATCCCAAACTGCAAAAGATTTACGAGGGCAGCGGCGACCCCCTCGTAGACTTTATGAACTCCTTCCACGCCGAACCAGAAATAGACTCCTACCTCGTCAACCTGTGGTGGGAATCAACCGACCCGAAACTGGCTGCCGATGTGGTGAACGCCGTTGTCAGCGAGGTTGAGCAGGACGAAGCCGAGCGCTGCCAACTTGTAAGCGAAAGCGCCAAAAGAAGACTGAAAACGATGTTGGAAGAGCGCGAGAAGCGATTGCGGGAAGCGGAATCCCAACTGCGCAAGTTTGAGGAGCAGCACGCCGTCGCTTCTTATGAGAGCGAGATAAAGCGCCTGGCTAAGCAGGTCGCCCTCTACGAAGAAGCCATCGCCGGGTTGAAGTTGGCTCTTATTGACTTACGAAGCAAATGGGAGACTGTGGAGCGATGCAAAAACGACCTTGACAAACTGCTCACCATCCCCGAGATAGCCGAGGATAACCTTGTCAGTTTCTACCGCCAGAAGATAGAGAACCTCAAGGAAGAGCGCACAAGGAAACTGACCACATACGCGCCCACAAGCCGCGAAGTGCGCAGTATAGAGCAGCGTCTGAAGGAACTGCAAGACACCTTAAAGAAGGTGGTTCACCAGAAAGCGGAAGCGATAAGGATTGAATTGGAAAGAGCGCAGAAGCAGATGCAGCAGAAGCAGAAGTTGCTTGATGAGGCGAAAGTTAAGGAGCGCGAATTCGCACGATTGCTCAACCAGCACGAGCATTTGGCGACGCAACTTGAGACGGCGCAGCAACTTTATATGCAGGCGTTGCGGCGAAAGGAACAACTTGAAACAGGTGGGTATTCGGTGCAGCGCCGTTTTGAGGTTGACCACCGCGCACTTATCCCCCGTGTTCCTGTCTGGCCAAAGACCTTTCAATTTACCGCCATAGCGGGTGTTGTGGGGCTGCTTCTCGCATTGGGTCTCGCCTTCCTGTTTGAGCACTTGGACGACTCTGTGAGAGATGAGAAGGCGATAGAGGAGGCGGGGGCGAAGTTTCTGGGCAGTGTGCCGCGCTTAAGACGCGGTAAGGAGTTGGCGGTGGTGGATGACCCGCGCTCTGGGGCAGCAGAAGCGTTCAGAGCGCTGCGCCTCACACTCTTTGCCGAAATAGGCGACGGTAAGAAGATACTCGTCAGCAGTCCCGGCGCACGGGAGGGCAAGACGGTCTGTGCCGCCAACCTCGCCGCCGCCATCGCAAATTGGGGAAAAGCAGTCAACATCCTTGACGGCGACCTGCGGCATCCAAGAATTCACCGCATCCTCAACATAGATTCAAAAACAGGTCTTTCGGAGTTCCTCACATCAGACGACTCACTTGATATAGCCTTTTTGCAAACACGCATCCCCCGCCTCAATGCCCTCCCCGCAGGCAAACCTCTTGCCAACCCCGCAGACCTCCTCTCCAGTCAGAAAATGGCTGACCTTGTTGCCGACGCAAGCAAAGACAGAACACTTGTCATTGACTCACCACCACTTCTGGGTCCCGCCGACACCTTTGTGCTCGCCCGTTACTGCGACGCGGTCGTCCTTGTGGCGCTTGCGGGCAAGACAAAGGTCGGCAGCCTTCAACGCGCCATTGCGCATCTCAAAGCCCTCGGCATTGAAAAAATCTTTGTCGTCCTTAATAGAACGACTCCCGCCACATCCCGTTATTACTATTACCGCTATTACCATTACTACGGCAAGGGGACTGGATGAGACTTGACCGTCTCGCCTTTTTTATGCTTCTTCTTGCTGTGGCGGTCGCTCCCGCCTTCTACGGGTGCGTCACCCGCTCCTTCCTTTGGCTGCTTTTTGCGCTTGTTGCGACCGCCGCGCTTCTGTCACCCCCCAAACTCCCCTCCCGTCAGCACCTTTTCTTTGTCATCCTTCTTGCCGCCCCTGCGGTGGTTGCTCTTGTCCAACTTATTCCGCTTCCTACAAATGTCGTGTTGCTGTTGTCGCCTGCATCAGGCAAGGCGTATGCGCGGGCTGGCTTCCCCTTCGGGCGTATCTCCCTCTCCCCTGATATGACCCTTCAATTTCTGGCACTTTGGGGTGTGGGTTTCCTCGGACTGCTTGCCGCTTGGGGCACGCTCAACACGAGAACCCGTTTCAAAACTTTTCTTGTGACTGTTGTTATTTCATCGTGCCTTTATGCGGTGTGGGGTCTGGCAAGCGGAGCGGGGCGCTACGGTCGTGCACACTCCCCTTATGTCTGCTCCACTCACTTTGCGTTCCATATGGGGGTTGCGCTGCTGGCGGCACTTGCTTTTCTGCGTCTGCTGCGCTCAAGGCAAGGGGGGTTGCAATTTGCAAGGCGTCCTGTTGTCTTTTCTATTCTGGCGGTGGCACTTCTTGGAGCGGCGCTTGTCTTCAGCCTGAGCAGGGGCGGTGTGGCGGTTTTCGCCGCCGCTATCCCCCTTTTCCTCTCCTTCCGATATGGCAGAAAACGCCCTCTTGTAATCGCCATCCTCGCCGCATCCCTCTTTGCCCTCTTTTCTCTTTTGGGAGGACTCGGTCCGCTTGTTGAGCGGTTCGCAAAAAGCCCGCAGGAGTTGAGCGGTGGACGCTACCTCGCCTGGCGCGCAACCGTAAATGCCCTCCCCCACTACATGCCGCTTGGCTGCGGTATGCTCTCTTTCAGATGGGGATTCTCTCCCTTCAAAAACGACCCCAGACTTTACGGGACTTGGGATGAGGCGCACAACGACTATCTCAACATTCTTCTTGAGGGCGGCATTGTGGCGTTCGTGGCGGTTGTAACCACGATTTTGGTTCTGTTTTTGCTTCTGCGCAAGGGGCTTGCGGGTAAGCGGCGATATAGGCGGGTGGCTGCTGCCCTTGCGCTTACCACCATCTTTGCCGCGCTCCTCCACTCAAGTGTTGATTTTCCCCTCCACATCCCCACCCTCCTTATGCTTGTGGGGATTGTTGTCGGCGCAGCATTTGCGACCGCATCCGCTCATCAGCAGACCCCATCCCGCCTTACGCTCCCTCTTCTTGTTCCCTGCGTTGCGGTCTGCTGGTTCGGGGCGCTGTGGCAGGTGGGATGCGAAGGGCTACCTGGGAAGATAAGGGAGGGTGATTTTGAGGCGCTGCTTGTGGCGCGCCGTCACACCCCGCTCTGGTCGGAGCCCCATTTCGCCGCGGCTATGCGGCTTGTGGAGGAAAAAAACGACGGCGCCGCCGTCAAACACTTCATCAACGCGCTTTATCTCCTCCCAAACGAACCCCGCTACTGGTTCCATTACGCGCTTGCACTGGGCAGACTGGGCGATGACGAGAGGGCTTTTGAGGCGCTGCGCAACGCCGTCAGAGCAGACCCCACATATGTGGAAATTCTTTATCGCGCGGGGATGGTGATGGTGAAGTCCGGTTTTGGGAAAGACAAACAACTGCTTGAGGAAGGAAGACAACTGCTGTTGCGCGCTGTCGCCGTTCAACACCATTTGCTTAAAAGGGTGCTGGAGGAGGTTTCGCGGTTTTCGCAGCGCCCGTCCTGGCTGCACAAATTCGTGCCGCAGGAACGCTGGGCACAGATGGTTTTTATAAGGTTTCTTGCGGGGAAGGGGCACTGGCGCGGGGTGGTTCGTTACGGCAAGGGAGTGGATGGTGCGGAGTTGCTTCTGGCGCGTGGATTGCTTGAGACAGGACGAGAAGAAGAAGCGCGCAAGGTGCTTGAAGGGCTTCTTCATAAGGGCAAATTCAGTGTTAGCGCGGCGGAAAGAGTGCAGGGTGTGTTTCGGGCAAGCGGCAGATGGGATGAGGCGTTGTCATTCTGGCGCAGTGTTGGAGCAGCCTCGCATATAGCGCGCCTTATGGAAGCCGAAACGCTGCTTCAGATGGGGAACCCAGCCGACGCCTACGATGCCCTCAAAAAACTTACCGAGACAGAACGGGTGCTCTACCTTCGCGCAAAGTGTGCTCTGGCGATGAGGCGCCCCAATCTTGCCGCCTCCATCTTGCTTCAGTTGCGCAGAAGATTTCCTCACAAGTTCGCATATCTTCAGTTGCTGGTGAACGCCTTTGTTGCTGCTGGCAAAAAGAATAACGCAAAATCGCTGCTTAAGGGGTATATAATTGAGACAGGTGATGAGCGTGCCAAGCGCCTCCTTGAGCGATTAGAGGGGATAAGGTGATGGTAACAGTTTTGCGCGGAGTGGCAGTGGTTCTGGTGTGCGGGGGTGCAATACTGGTTGCGCCGCGCATAAAGGTGACATACGATGCGTGGCGCCTTATGCATCGCGATGCATCAGTTCTGGGGATACTGGATAAAGAGAAGCGTCGGCGGATACTGGAGCGTTTTGTTTTTGACGGAGTGGCGCGCCACAAAATTCGTCTGCCAGTTACCCCACCTGCGGGCGGCGCGACCCCCTACCTCGGGGAACCCGTTCGGATGGTGCTCTTTCTCGGCGCTCCGAAGCAGAAAAACAGGTCACTGAATGGGGAAGTGGTAACGCTCAATCCCCGCGGCACCGTCCTCCTCATCGTCGCTGACGCCACCACTAAATGGTTCTCCGTTGAGCGCTTCCTACAGCATCTCAAGAAGAAGAAACTTCTTCAGTTGTGTCCCCAGTTGGCGCTGGCGGTTCAAGATGAACACGGCAATCTCCTCTGGGTTCCTATGGAGTTGCAACTGGGTAGGATAAGGCTCGGCTGGGAGGGTTACTACTACTTGGTGCTCTACAAAGATGTGGCGTATGTCAACGGAGATGCCGCGCAGACATCGGGACAGACCTACAATCTTATGCGCAAAATCAAAAAGAAGGTGGTTCCTACACCACGCTTCCGACTCATAGTTGAATGGTGCTTCCCATACGGCGTCGTCACAAACCACATCTGCGCAACACTTGCCGCAGGCTGCCCACTCTACTACCACCTCTTTGGAGAAAAAGAGGTTACCGACATATACAACCATTTCAAAGCAATTGATGACGGCGTTTGGAAAGAAGAATACGGTCCGCCGGTGGAGGAACCCATCGGTGAAGAGGAAGGCGAGGAGGAGGAGGATTGAGCCTGCTGCTTGTGACATTGATGTTGCTGGGTGGCTTTGAGGATGATTTCAAAAAGGGCTGCACTCTCTATAAAGATGGCAAATACAAGGAGGCGTTGGCGGTCTTTGAGGGGCTTCTGAAGGATGCGAAGGGGAAGGAGCGCGTTGGGGTGCTGGCGAACGCGGCGTCGGCGGCATACGCGTTGGCGGATTACAAAAAAGCGGCGGGTTATCTTGAGGAGGCGACAAAACTTGCACCTGATGATGAAAAGTTGCGGCTCAACCTGGTGAGAGCGCTGGCGCTGTGCGGCAGACGAAAAGAGGCGCTTAAGCATCTTGCGAAGACAAAGTTTGCTGAAGATGCGGTGGAGTTTTGGAAATCGGCTGCATTAGCGTCAGCGGACAGCGCATCTGAGGTTGTGGCGCTTCGGCTTCTTGTCGCTGTTGGGGTGGCGGATGCACGGGTGCGGGAGCGGCTTGTGGGGCTTCTTCTGCGGCAGGGCAGATATGAGGAGGCGTTTGCAGAGGCGCAGAGTTGGGTGAAGGCGGAAAGCACAAGCGGGCGGGCGTGGTTCTATCTGGGGGTTTGTGCGTTGCGGAAGGGAGACGAGGAGGCTGGGGAGGAGGCGTGCTATGTGGCGCTGGCGCTGGGTGAGGAGAGAGCGCGTGGGGTGTTGGCATCATTACTTGAGCGGCGTGGGGAGTTGGTTTCGTCTGTGCTGGTGCTGTCTGGTTCATCGGAGGTGAAGGAGAAGATGAGGGCGGCGGAGTTGGCGCTTAAGGCGGGTGAGGCAGAGTTGGCGCTTGAGGCGCTGCAGGGTGTGGGAAAAGAAGGTGATGGGCTGCGTGCGCTTGCACTCCTTAAAGCAGGGCACAAAAAGAGAGCGCTGAAACTCGCCAAAGCGGTGCTCAACACCAATCCAGAAGACCCCTATGCAAAAGATGTGCTCAAAGAGTCAGAGCCGAAGAAATAGGACTATTCCTGCACGGTCGTCGCCTTCTCCCGCTTCAAAGTAAGGACCCCAGTCGCGGTGGCTGAAGAAGACAAGCACCCTTAATGAAGGGTGGATGTTGAAGGAGAGGGCGAAGGTATAGGTAAGTTGGGAGCGTGTGGAGCGTCCTGTGAGGATGCGCATAACATAGTCACGCGGCGGACGATACATATCCACCCGAAAGAGCGCTTGAACACCGCAGTGCAGGTTGCGTTGGGGATCCCAGTAGCGGAAGTTACGCCAGACAAACACCCCCAATTCGGCGCAGTAGCCCAAAGAGTCGCGGTCGCGCTCCACAGCGTTACCGTCGTTGGCGAAGATGCACTCAAACAGCGCTGAGAAGAGCCTGTATCGGAAGGCGGAGTGGGCGCCGAACCTGTCGCGGTTCGTCTCCACAGCAGGATGCGCCCAGTCATAGTAGGTGACACGGCTGCCGTCGTACCACGACACACCGAACTCCACACCCTCAACCATCAGCATTCTGATTTGAGCACATATCGCCTTTGCTTTGTCCGACTCCTTCCCCCCCAGATACTCACCCCGCAAAACCGCCACCTCCCCTTCAAGTCCGCCTCTTGCCGTCACAAACTTAAATCCAAACGCAACGCCCAAATCAAAAAATCCCAACCCCTCATCAAACATCCGCAACGCCACCCGCGGATAGCCCAAACTCAAGTCGTGCTCCAGATAACGCTGACTGTAGCCAAAAGGTATCCGCAAAAGTCCAGCCTTAAGATAAAGTCTCTGCCGCCACCGCTCCCTCTCAAAAAGCGATGTCTGAACCCACGCTTCCTTGACCACAAAATCGGGATGCGTCGCAGCAAGCGCACAGAAACGAACGGAACCGTCTTCCAACAGCGTCCTGAAGCCCAACTCATCAAGGCAGAATCCATCAGGTCCTGCGTCGCTGTAGCGCATTGAGGTCTTGCCCAGAAACTCAAATTTTGTCTGCTGCGCCCAAATTTGCGGCATCACAACCCACAGCGCAAAAAAGCAAACAACACCCAGTCTTATCATCTCTTCTCCCCCCCAAGTTTATAGGCTATACCTACTGCCCTGACAGAGCGGAACCACCAGATAAAGGAAAGTGGTGGAGGCGTTTTTGAGATGTGGATTTTCACAGACGCCACACCATCAGCGTGGAGTCTCTTCGCGGCGGAAAGCAAGCCTTCAGCGGCGTCGTCGGCGTCCACATATCCTACAGGAACGAAACCAAAGAGCATAGCGCCCCATCCGCGCCACTCAAGCAGCCCCAATATTTGGGCGTTTTTGGGCGGTGGCAGCGGCGACAGTCCTTGGCGCGCCGGCAGAAACTCAAGCGCGCTGCAACCACAAAAAACAACCGCGCTAACCACGCAGAAGACGACGCGCAATGATGAGACGCTGTATCTCACTTGTCCCCTCATAAATCTGTGTTATGCGCGCATCGCGCCAGTAACGCTCAAGCGGGAACTCCTTTATGTAACCGTAGCCGCCGTGAATCTGGAGCGCTTTGCTGGTGACGAACTCCGACACCTCCGCCGCCTTCAACTTAGCCATTGACGCCACCATCACATAGTCCTCGCCGGCATCCTTGAGACAGGCGGCTTTGTAGGTGAGCAACCGCGCCGCCTCCAACTCCGTCGCCATATCCGCCAACATAAACTGCAACCCCTGAAACGACGATATCGGACGCCCAAACTGATTGCGCTCCTTAGAATAATTGACGGCTGCATCAAGCGCCGCCTGCGCTATCCCCACAGCCTGCGCCGCCACCAGTATCCTTCCCCCATCCAGAGTCCACATCCCTATCTTGAAACCATCCCCAGGAGCACCCAACACATTCTCTTTTGGAACACGCACATCTTCCAGCACTATCTCGCAGGTGCTTGAGCCGCGTATCCCCAATTTCTTCTCCTTCTTCGTCACCTGATATCCAGGAGTGTCGGCTTCAACGACGAAAGCGGAGAATCCCCGCTTGCCGCGCCCAGGGTCTGTTTGCGCAAACACTATCGCTATCCCCGCCTCTTTGGCGTTGGATATGAAAAGTTTTGTCCCGTTCAAGACCCATTCCTCACCATCCAGAACCGCTTTTGTGCGTATCCCCCCAACATCTGAACCCGCATTCGGCTCGGTCATCGCCATACAGCCCACAACCTCGCCTTTCGCAAGCGGCACAAGATATTTCCTCTTCAACTCCTCGCTACCCCAGCGCAGTATCGGCTCACACACAAGACTCACCTGCACACCAAGCACTATCGCCGTTGAGGCGCATGCCTTGCTTATCTCCTCACCCATCAACACATAGGAAAGGGTATCCATCCCCGCACCGCCATACTCCTCAGGCACGGTGATACCTGTGAATCCCAACTCAGCCGCCTGCTTCCAGATGTCCCACGGAAACTCCTCTTCCTCATCAATTTCCGCGGCACGGGGTGCGACAACACTTTGCGCAAAGTCCCGTGCCGTATCCCGCACCAGTTTGTGCTCCTCACTCAGGCGAAAGTCCATCTTTACCTCCTCCAAGCGCCCTTGTGTCCTGCGCGTTCAGAGAAGCGCGCCCCTCATCGGTCAGCAACGCCTCCGGAGTTATGACCCCACAGGATATGATAAACCGCATCGCCTCGTCAACACTCATATTCAGTGGAATTGTCTCATCTTCCCTCACTATCACGGTGAAGCCCGACATCGGCGCCGGACTGCACGGCACAAACACCGTCACAAGACGACTCCCCTCCTTCACCTTCACTGGCTGCAATCCTTCCCCTGTCACAAGCCCTACAGACCAACTTCCCGGAAACGGAAACTGCACCGCCACCACGCGGCTATACTTCTTCTGCGGCTTATCCTCCCCGAACAGAAAAGAGGTCACCTGCTTCACATGGGGATATATCAGATTTATAACGGGAGTGCGGGAAAGAAGCCTCTCTCCTGCCCGCCAAATGCGTCGCCCCATAAACGACGCAAGCAGCGCACCCACAACGAATATCACAAACACCACCAGCACAAACGCCGGCCACCACGGCAACTTCGCCGCCAACTCCTCCTCCACCGCCTCAGGGTCAACAAAATTCCCGTTCTCATCAACCGCAAACACCGTCTCATCCACATTGTAATGGCGCACCATATAGCCCCGCACATCTTCAGACCACCGCGCAAGGTTGTATCCTATAAATGTGTTTATCGGTCTGGAGATATTGTTCTTAACAAAACCAAACAGGAACACGATGATATAGATTGTGAGGGCAGTTGGCAGCAGCGCCGCCAGACCCTTAAAAAATATCACCCTCAACCGCCTTGACATCCGCTTAAAAAATCCCTCTGCCACCATCTAACCTCAAAAAAACCTTGACGCCTGCCAAACTTTCCCCAAAATCTTATACTCCCTCAAGGAGAGATTGTAACGATGAAAGTGCGTATACGCAACAGTCGGGTTAAACAGAGAATAAAAGGGTTTCTGGCGCGGATGAAAACGCGCACAGGACGCAAAATCATCAGACGCCAGCGAAGAAAGGGCAGATGGAAACTCGCAAGTTGATTTATACTTTCGCCACTTCCAACCACACCCTTTCTCAATTCGTTGGGACGCTTCTATCCTTCTCTATCCACTACGCTGTGGATGTGCGCCGCTTCCCACACTCCAGCCGCTTTCCCCATTTCTGCAAAGAGCCGCTTCAGCAAACCCTCAAAGAGGCAGGTATTGTGTATCTGCACTTGGGGAGGGCGTTGGGCGGCTATCGGCGCGAAGGTTATGAGAACTTCACAAGGAGCGCGATGTTTCAGCGCGGCTTAAAAGCGCTTGTGTTCCTCGCCAACCGAGCCCCCACCTGCTTCTTCTGCGCCGAAGCACGCTGGGAACGCTGCCACCGCCGCTTCATCGCCGATGCCCTCACCTCCTGCGGCTACTGTGTCCTGCACATAACCGCACCCCATCGCATATTGCCACACCAAACCAAACTCTTTAAGGAACAAAACCTTGCTGGACTTTAAGATTGATGCCCAGTGCGGACGCGCAAGGTGCGCCACCCTCTCTGTCGGCAATCGCTTCGTCAAAACCCCTGCCCTTTTTCCCGTCGCCACAGCAGCCGCAGCAAAACCCCTTACCCCACAACAACTCAAAGATTGCCGCGCTCAGGGACTGCTCGTCAACGCCTTCCATCTCCATCTTCGTCCCGGGGAGGAACTGATATCACAACTCGGCGGTGTCCACAAATTCATGGGCTGGGAGCGTCTTATCATCTCAGATTCAGGCGGATTTCAGGTCTTCTCATTGGGCGATTTGGTGCAAGTCACAGACGAAGGGGTGCTGTTCAGAAGCCCCTACAACGGAAGGGAGGTCTTTCTGGGACCGCAAAAGTCGGTGGAGATACAGGGGAGGCTCGGTGCCGACATAATTATGGCGTTTGATGAGTGCCCGCCATATCCTGTAAGTCATGATGCCGCAGAGAAAGCGGTTGAGCGCACCATAAAATGGGCAAAAGTCTGTGTTGATGCGCATAAAACTTCCCAACCTCTTTTTGGCATAACGCAAGGTTCTGTCTTTGAGGACTTAAGACGGCGCTGTGCGGACGCGCTCTGCGAACTCAATTTCGCAGGATATGCCATCGGCGGTCTATCTGTTGGTGAACCCAAGGAGAAGACATACGCTATTTGTGCTTTTGACGCCTTACATCTGCCGCAAGGCAAACCACGCTATCTGATGGGCGTTGGGGATGAGGCGGATATACTGGCGGCGGTTAAGGCAGGTGTTGACATATTTGATTGCGTTCTGCCCACCCGCAACGCACGCAACGGGCAACTGCTGACCCCATCTGGGCGGATGAGAATCCTCGCCGCCGCATACAAAGACGACCCCTCACCTCCTGACCCATCCTGCGACTGCTATACCTGCAAAAACTTCTCCCGCGCCTATCTGCGACATCTCTTCTCATCACGCGAAATGCTCGGTCCTATCCTCGCAGCAATACACAACATCCGCTATGTCACCCGCTTTATGGAACGCATAAGAGCTGCAATAAAGCAAAAATCGCTTCATAAAATCACAACTCCCCAACAACTGTGGCTCAACGCGTCCTGAATTGTTTTGACAATTCCATACGGTCTTATGTTAGAATCAGGTCAGGTGAGACAGGAGGAATAGTCGTGCTGCGTGTTGGCATCTGTGTGGTCGGTGTATTAGTTGTAGGCTGGATTCTTGCACAGTGACTACCGTGAGGTGGTGGCACAAGTGGTCCCGGGACGGGACCGTCAGATGAGAACCCCTTTGAGCAGTTGGTCGCGCCTGAAAAGCAGGAGGCGCATAAGAAAACAGAGCAGAAGAAGACGGTGGTAGTTCGCGGCAAAGGGTTGATGGGACTGACCCTCTCTTTTTTCATCCTTTATGCACAGGACTTGCCCGACTCTTTCACAACAGCCACCGTTTCGCTCCGTTACGCTTTTACCCGCACCATATCGGCACGGTTAACGCTTCCATACCGTTACAACGAAGGCAAATACATCACCTCCGACACGGTGCGGGTGAAACTATACGGTCTGTCTGATATTCTGCTTGAGGGGAGGTGGCGGCAGACGCTGAAGACGGTGCAGGTGGGGCGCCTGTATCTGCGGCGGATTCAACTCGGCACGATTGCGGGGCTGCGTATTGGCAGCGGCAAATGCGATGAGCGCGATGAGAACGGCGACCCTGTGCCTGTGCGCTATCAGTTGGGTGTTGGCACGACCGACCCGTTCCTGGGGGTTGAGTTGCGCTGGCGCCCAGAATTTGCACATACCTTTTCTTTGCTGCTCCAATATCAGTTCAACTCAAAGAACAAGGCAGGCTATGAGCGGGGTGATTACCTCACAGCAAAACTCTCCTACGGCTTCACAACGCGCACATTCCACATCGGCGGCGGACCACTCGTGTTGAGCGTCCTGCAGCACGACCGTCAAGATGGTGTGATAGTTCCCGACACACGCGGAGAGTTCATATATCTTGAAGCAGAAGCGTCCTATCGCCTGACCTCCTCTGTCAACCTGACCTTTTACGCACGGTATCTTCTCTCAAGCACATCAGCAGAAAGCGAAAACGCTTTAAGATGGCAGGTAGGAGTTGGATTTATGGTTTCTTTTTAATAGGAGGGCTGTTTTATGAGATGGATGCTTTTGTGGACGGTTGGAGTTGGGGTGTTGGCAGGTTGTGGAGGCGGCACGAAGAAAAAGAGCGAAGCCGATGCTGTCTTCAAACTTCTCAAACAGGAATTTGAGAATAAGTATCCTGGCAGAACGCTGCAGCGTGACTCGGCGTTGGACAAAGCCTGCTATGAGCACGCCCACGCTTGGGCATATGCGGGCACCACCGCATACAACAGCAATTTGAGCACAACGCACGGCAACAGTCCGCAACAGCGCGCCAACTATTATGGCTATTCGGGAACCGTCCTTGTGGATAACGGGCACTACTTCAACGACCCTAAAACCCCCACAAGCGATGTGGCACAGTGGTTCATCAACGCAGGGGTCTTAAATGACTCAAACTGCACAAAGATTGGCGTAGCAAAGTATTACTGCCCGTCGTGAGGCTATCCTGGCGAGTTCTGGGTCGTGTACCTGGGCAACTGATGCAGGTTGATAAAGCAGCGGGTGGGACGAGGCGATTTGGGAGATGCTTTGTGTCTGGGGAGAGCGCGGATAATCCGATTGTGATAATGGCTGAAGATGAGATAACAGGTGTGCAGATGGAATATATGCATATAGAGGCGGAGCGTTGCGGTTGCGGCGGGCGCTGGGAGGTGCTTGAACAGGCACTCGTTGAACACGACGGCAAACCTTATGACCAGATACGAGTTCGCTGCCAAAGATGTGGGTTGGAGCGCGACTTCTTCTTTGACATATCGGCTTTTTACGGACGACTTTGAAGGCGGATAGGTTTTGCGCCCTTTGCGGTGGTGCATCCGATGACGGCGGCTGGAACCGAGGCGTTTTTGAGCGCCGCCAGCGCGTCCTCCTTGCGCTCATCCTCCACAAAAAGCGCAAGCCCCCCTGATGTCTGCGGATCGTTCAGCAGATCAAAGAGCCAGTCCTCAACGGTGTCTTGGCGCTCTACTTTCGGCGCATAAAAAGCGCGGTTGCGATAAAGCCCTTCCGGCACAAGCCCCATATTCACCGCATCAGATGCACCAGGCAGAAGCGGCACACTCTCTGCATACACAACCAC
>Ga0190361_1000336_pt1 | contig 19350 bp, 19 predicted proteins | sample 48721845_MG_FD_161273 | JGI IMG/M metagenome (GOLD analysis project Ga0190361, IMG submission 161273) | Hydrothermal vent microbial mat bacterial communities from Southern Trench, Guaymas Basin, Mexico - 4872-18-4-5_MG | ecosystem: Environmental > Aquatic > Marine > Hydrothermal vents >... | reverse complement strand
CGATAATCGAAGGAGTGAAGATGCTTGTGTATCAGGGTGCTGCATCGTTCAAGATATGGACAGGCATGGAACCCCCGGTGGAAGTAATGGAGGCTGCAGTTCGAAAAGCTCTATCGCTATCATGACCCTCCTAACCCTTCCTTAACTCCTTCATCCTCTCTACGCTCCGCGCTATGTAATGTGGTGCTCCTACATCCCACCGGTTCCACAGTGCTCCATCTATATGCCTGATACCATCGAGTGAAATTGTCCTCGCATCCTCTATGCTATCGCCGATGCCAACCGTGCATACAGTTCTTGAACCGAGTGCGTAGGTATTGCCATCTGCTTTCAACTCCATAGAGCCCGGATATACTCGCAGATTATCGCCGTATTCCTCTTTCAAACGATATACACCACTCAAATCCACCTTCCTGTCGCCACTGTAGCTCTCACGGTAACCGCCGTAGTCCATAGGCACCGCATACGTCACGACAGTCGCCTTAGCCTCACATTCCAGCTTCGATGGCGATAGATTACCCTCTATCATGCTAAAGCAGAGTTCCACAGGGTCGCTTTTTAGGACAGGCAGTACATTCTGGATCTCTGGATCGCCTGGACGACTGTTTATCTCCAGTATCTTCGCTCCTTCTCGCGTATGCATGAAAGCGACATAGAAAGGTATTCCCCTCAACTCATCATTATTATTACTGCCATCGCCTCTTAGTGCATTGAATATCTTCTGTACTATTCTCTCTTCCTCTTCTCTATCATGTCTATCCATAAACGGCAGCCAATCCTTAGTATCTTTGTAAGAGCCCATACCCCCTGTATTCTGACCCATATCGGAATCAAAAGCGCGTTTGTAATCCCTCGTATCCGGTACTGGCACGAGATTCTTGCCATCACAGAACACCTGGAAGCTTGACTCTTCGCCTTCCATTTTTTCCTCGATTATCACATCGCTCCCACTCTCAAAAATAGACTTGAAATGCTCGAATAGCTGCTCTCTATTGGTAAAATGGTCTCCCCATACGCCTACTCCTTTTCCAGCAGCGGGTTTATCGGGTTTCACTGCTACCTCCGAGCCCAGTTCGTCTAAGAATTCCCAAATTGCATCCTTTAATGCCGCTTCGCTTCTGTATTCATATTCACCACGATGAAAGATTTTAAATCTGGGATTTGACTCAGGGCAGCATTCAGCGAGCAGAAGCCGTTGTGAAGCTTTGCTGGCTTCTATTGCGTATCTCTTCGTCGGGCATATCATCGCCACACCCGTATCTTGCTCTACCACGTCCCTAATACCCGCTATTATAGGTCCCTCAGGACAGCATATCCCGAAATCTATCCTGTTCTTATTCGCAGCTACAAAATCCCGTATCTTAGCTACATCCAGATCCGGGATTACCACATGCTCATCTGCATACCTCAAATTAAATGGGTTACGCTGCCTATCGGTGACATAGAAATGAGTATCGTAATTCTCACTCCTGCTCAGCGCATCTATCACCGCAGAGGCGCGTGAGCCATAAGAGACCACCAGTATTCCTACTCGCTCTACCATTCTACCATGACCATGTCTGTATTTATATTAATAAAACAAAAGTAATAAGAGTAAGAGTGGTGATAAGATGAGTGGAAGTGGTGAAATACCCCCGATGGTGCAGAACCAGATTGCACAGTTGCAGCAGTTGAAACTTCAGTTAGAAGCAGTGAGCAGGCAGAAGGTGCAGGTAGAGGCTTTGCTTCGGGATGCGGAGGCTGCATTGAAGGAGCTGGAGAACCTCGATGATAATTCTGTTATATATCGAACCGTGGGTGAACTGATGATAAAAGTGGCGAAGGTGGATGTGAAAAAGGATTTATCAGAGAAGAAAGAAACCTATGACCTGCGGTTGAAAACTCTGGAGCGACAGGAGGAACGCGTACTGAAGAAATATCAGCAGTTGCAGCAGCAGCTGCAGCAAGCTTTAGGCGCTGCCGGTACTGCGTCTGCACCGACGACGATGGGAGCTTGACGGTGCTGCTTGATGCTTTTTAGCTATTCAGTATAAATTTATAGTATTAGTACTCTATTTATCACATCAATTTTTCAATTCACTGGTAGCGAAGCGTGAGGCGAGGTGTTTTGAAGAATGGAGATCCCGCTGAAGAAGATAAGAGATGATGTATGGGAAGTACCCCGGTCGTATAAGGATTACATGAGGGTACCAGCACGGATATATGCGTCAAAAGAGCTGTTAGAGAAGATGAAGAGTGACCTTACGCTGCAACAGACGATCAATGTCGCTTCACTCCCTGGCATTGTGAAGTACTCAATGGTCATGCCTGATGGACATCAGGGCTATGGTTTCCCTATTGGTGGTGTTGCAGCTACGGACTTTGAGGCGGGTGTTATATCGCCTGGCGGGGTCGGTTATGATATAAACTGCGGAGTGAGGCTCATTCGGACAAATCTGAAGGAGGAAGAGGTCAGACCGCACCTGAAAGAGATACTGGATGGTTTATTTGAGTATATACCGGCAGGGCTTGGACTTTCGGGTAAAGTGACGCTGACACCAAGCCAGCTGGATGATGTGCTTCTGGGCGGTTCAGAATGGTGCATAGAGAACGGCTATGGCTGGGATAATGATCTGGAGTGTACAGAAGAGGGCGGGAAATTGGAAGCAGCGAATCCAGCGAAGATAGATGAGAAATCCCGGAAGCGAGGTGCACCGCAGCTCGGCACGCTTGGTTCAGGCAACCACTTCTTGGAGGTAGGGGTGGTAGATGAGATATTTAATGAAGAGCTGGCAAAGGCGTTTGGGCTTGAAGAGCGTGGACAGGTGACTGTTTTGATACACACCGGCGGTAGGGGCTTCTCTCATGGCGTTTGCACTTACTATCTCCGTACTTTCGAGCGTGAGATGAAAAAGGATGCCACACTGGCGAAGATACTAAAGCTGGAGCGGGAACTGGCTTGCGCTTACCTGAGCAGCGACACAGGCATGGATTACTTCCAAGCTATGTGCGCCTGCGCAAATTACGCATTCGCGAACCGGCAGCTTGCCACTCACTGGGTGAGAAAAGTCTTTGAAGGCGTGCTGCGGCGGAACGCGGAGGAGATGGAGATACAAGTGGTATATGATATCGCGCATAACATAGCGAAGGAGGAGGAGCATTTTGTGGACGGTAAGAGAATGAAGTTGTGTGTACATCGGAAGGGTGCGACACGAGCGTTCCCGGCAGGCGATGAGCGACTCCCTCATGTCTATCGCACTGTGGGTCAGCCGGTCCTGATCCCTGGTTCAATGGGTACTCGCAGTTTCCTGGCTGTTGGGACAGAACTGGCGATGCAAGAGACTTTTGGCAGTTGTGCTCATGGCTCAGGTCGTGAGCTGAGCAGGACGGCAGCGATGCGGAAATACCGTGGTAGTGAGGTGAAGGAAGAGCTGACCAGGCGCGGTATAATGGTGAAAGCACGCGAGCGTAGTAAAAGGGATGTGAGAAGGAAGCGGGGCATACCATTTGACCGGTATGGCGAACTTGCGGAAGAGGTCTCAGCAGCTTATAAAGACCCTGAGGTCGTAGTACGGAGCTGTGAAGTCTCGGGTATAGCCACCAAAGTTGTGGCGTTCAGACCGATAGGTGTAATAAAAGGTTAGTTGTTAGTTTGGTTCTCAACCCATCATGCGAATAACAATAAGCGGGCTCCCCGGTAGTGGTACGACGGCGGTAGCGAAGTTATTATCAGAGGAATTATCAATAGAAGTGATCTCTGCAGGTGAGATGTTCAGACGATTAGCAGCAGATAAGAGCCTGCATCTGGAGCAGTTCAGCAGATTGGCAGAGGCTAAAGCTGATTTTGACCGGTGGATAGATGCTAAGCAGGAAGAGGAGGCGATGAAGCGAGAGAATGTGATTGTGGAAGGCAGACTATCGGGTTTCATCATTCGAGATGCGGATCTGAAGATATGGTTGAAGGCGCCAGAGGAGATAAGGGCACGAAGAATCGCTGCACGTGAACACATAACCTACGAAACTGCTCTATCGGGCATGAGAGTACGCGAACGCTCCGAACATACACGATACATGAGATATTACGGGATAGACCTGAATGACCTCACGACTTATGACCTGATAATAGATTCTTCACGGTGGAGTAAACGCGACATAGTAGCGATGATAACCATGGCGATGGAGCGTGTGAGAAAGAGGTGACAGGGGAGATAAAATATCTGGGCGAGTGGGCTAAACACACATTTAATTATGCAATTATAGGTATCTTAGTTGGTATCGCTATTGTCTGCTTCTTTTTGGGCTTAGACTTGCTATCATCTCTATTTCTACACTTCCTCGCAGGTTATAGTCCGCCATCACCGGTGAATGAACCACACTTCTTCAGCTTCAGACCGCTATTTGGGAATGCATTATCTGATTGCGGGTGGTTGCTGATCCTATTAGCTCTGATTCCAGCATTGGGTGGTTTGATCTCTGGTTTGATAAAGTATAAACTCCTGAGGGTGGAGAAACCGGAACTTCACGAGACTGATGTGTTTATAGACGCATTCCATAACGAGAAGGGACTGATAAAAGGAAGAGATGGGCTGGTCAGGGGTGTATGTTCGGTATTAACATTAAGCTCAGGAGGTAGTGCAGGTCGTGAGGGACCGAGTGCAATGCTGGGCGCTACAATAGGTTCGTTATTAGGTCGATTTTTGAAAGTTGGAGATCGAGAGAGGCGAAAGTTAGTAGCTGCTGCGGCGGGTGCCGGTATTGCAGCCATATTCAAATCGCCACTTGGAGGGGCTTTCTTTGGTATTGAAACGCTATACAGACGTGATATGGAAGTAGAGGCTCTGGTTCCTGCGATAATATGCTCCATCACCTCTTATATCGTTTCCTGTTCTTTCTTCGGACCCGGACATCTATACGGGATAGGGGAGTACAACCTCACAGCACTCTTAAAGCCTTTCTCGTTACTGCTCTTCCTTGCCCTTGGGTTAGCCTGTATTCCGTTCGTTTATGCATTCATCAAACTGCTGGAAGTTTCACGCTCAATATTCTTCACAAGGCTCAGGATTCCTGATTTCCTCAAACCTGCACTTGGTGGGCTCCTAGTTGGATTCCTCTTCCTCACCGGGTATCTTGTTATGAATCCCCATCGTGATTTAGATCGAGGTATAGGAATAGCAAGTGGGATATTTGGTGGCGGCTATGGATTTATACAACTGGCATTTTATGGCAGGCTTACACTCGGTGTTCTTGCATTCATTGCGGTTGCGAAGATCGTTGCCACTGCTATCACACTGGGTTCGGGTGGCAGTGGAGGTTCTTTCATACCCTCTTTGGCGATGGGTACCGCATTGGGAGGCGCAATAGGTGAGATACTCAGCTATTTCTTCCCTGAGACGGTAGAGAACCCGTGGGTATTTGCACTCATTGGCGCTGCTGCTTTCTTCGGTGCCGCTGCTAATGCACCACTCACTGCGCTCTTCATCGTTTGTGAAATATCGGGTTCATATACCTTATTTGTGCCAGCATTACTCGCCATCATCCCCGCATATTCACTCGTTGGACGCAGAACGATTTATCCGGGGCAATACGAAACAAGGAAGGAATCCCCAGCACACAAGCGAGAATTTATGGTCGATCTGCTTGAGGGTATAAGAGTGAGGGATGCTTATACGAAGGATGTGCTCTCGATACCGGGCGATATGACGGTGAAAGAGGCACTTTATTTCGCGGAGAAGACAGGGCACATAGCTTACCCGGTTGTAGACAAGGCGGGTAAACTGATAGGAATAACGACGATAATGGAGCTGGAGGAGGCGAGGGAGAGTGGCTCGGTGTATAAGCGGGTGAGTCAGATGTGTACAAAGGACGTGATAGTAGCGTATCCTGACGAATATCTGGAAGATGTGCTTTATAAGATGGACAAATATAATATTGGACGGTTGCCGGTGGTAATGCCAGGACATGGAAATGGAAATGAAGGTGGAGGGGATAGGAAGCTAATAGGAATAATAAGCAGGTCTGATATAGTGAGGGAGCACTGCCGCAGGAGGTCTCTACTCAAAGGTCCTGCTTGAATGATGTATGATGTATCAGAATAGAACATCAAGGAGGAAGATAGAGCAACTGCGTATATGCATGGAGCAGGAGGTAGAAGCGGGAACAAATGGCTTTGCTGACGTCAAGCTTGTTCATGTTGCATTGCCGGAGATAGCGAAGGATGAGATAGAACTGAAAACCAATTTCCTTGGGTTCTCTTTTAATTTACCCATAATGATCGCTTCAATGACCGGAGGGCATCCAGAGACGAAGCGAATAAACGAAGTACTTGCAGAGGCTGCTGAGCAGCTTGGTATAGGTATGGGTGTTGGTTCACAGCGAGCGGCACTGGAGGGTATTGAGCATGAAGATTCTTTCCGCGTGGTTCGCGATGTTGCCCCTGATTCTTTCATCTATGCAAATCTGGGTGCCCCGCAGTTACTGGAATATGGCGTTGATGGCGTTAAAAGGGTCATAGAGATGATAGATGCTGATGCTGTGGCGATACACCTGAACTTCTTGCAGGAAGCTATCCAGCCCGAGGGTAATGTAGATGCGAGAGGTTGTCTTGATGCGATAAAGGAGGTATGCAGCGAGACAAAGGTGCCAGTGATAGTGAAAGAGACGGGTGCAGGGATAAGCTACCGCGTAGCACGTAAGTTAGTGGATGCAGGCGTTGCTGCGATAGATGTTGGTGGCTTTGGGGGCACCAGTTTAGCTGCTGCTGAGATATACAGGGCGAAAGCAGAGGGAGACGAGCTCTCGGAACACTTGGGGCAGCTTTTTGGCTACGATTGGGGTATCACAACGGTCGAGAGTATCGTGGAGTGCAGTAGTTTTGGGATACCGGTGATTGCTACTGGCGGGATCAGGAATGGTTTAGACGTTGCGAAGAGCATAGCTCTCGGTGCTGATATGTGCAGTGCAGCTTTACCGTTTTTGAAGCTGGCGATGCGCGATTTGACCGCCGATAAAGTAATAGCGAGGATAGAGGAGATGGGCGAGGAGTTGAAGGCTGCCATGTTTTTAACCGGTTGCAAGACCGTGACGGAGTTGAAGGCTGCTGAGCTGGTCGTAACAGGCGCAACAAGAGAGATAATGGACCAGAGAGGGTTTTTTGATAGGATAAAGTTGAAGATGCGAGATAAAGGATAAACAATAAACAATTACTATGAGGGCTTTTATTGCCGTTGACCTCTCTGAGAGTGAGAGTATAAGAGCGAAGGTGGAAGAGATAGAGCAGCGATTTGGAGAGCTCAGTGGCGTAAAGTTAAAGTTCGTCAACCCGAAGCAGGTGCATCAGACGCTAAAGTTCCTCGGTAGTGTATCAGAAGAGCGTGTTGAGCTTATAAAACGCGAATTGGGAAGCATAAACATGGAACCGTTCGATATTGTGCTGCGTGGTACAGGCTTCTTCCCCGCTTCACGTAAGAAGATACGCGTTCTGTGGATAGGAATAGGCAAAGGCATGGAGGGGCTGAGGGCGTTACAGGAGCAGGTGGAAACGAGAATGGTCGCTTTGGGCTTCCCTGCTGAGAAACAGTCATTCAGTCCTCATATCACTATCTGCCGTGTGAAGCGGATTGAATCAGACGCAGGGTTAAACCAGCTAATGAGGAAGATAGCAGAGCTGAGCGATGTGGAGGTGGGAGAGATGCAGGTGAACGCGGTGAAATTAAAGAAGAGCACTCTCACGCCCCGGGGTCCTATTTATGAGGATGTATATGTGAAGAAACTGTTCTAAGCGTAAATAGTAAATTAAAGGATTTATCACCTCTTTAGCTTCTCCAATGCTATTTCTCCCGCCTTCTTACCTGACAGTAGCATGGCACCGAAGGTGGGGCCCATTCGCGGAAGCCCAAATGCTGTTGATACAGCCATGCCTGTGACTATCAACCCGGGATAAAATTCTGTGGTATGCTCCACCACGAGATTCTCCGATGCATCAACCCACATTGCACCCTCTCCTTTGGTCTTGAGCAGTTTTCGCACTTCCAATCTCTTCACCACGACTGCATCATGACCTGTGGCATCAATCACCAACTGCGATTCCAGTGAGACAGGGTCAACACAGGCTATTGGACCAGGAAGCGTCGTTACCGCTGTCCAGTTCACAACGACACCACATACAAGCCCATCGTGAAGCACAACATCATCCAGTGTCACCATATTAAGTATCTTAGCACCAGAATCGCAGGTTGCTGCAATCAACTTCGAGCATGCGTGTGTGGCATCAGAGACAAATAGCCCTTTGGTTTCGCTTTCCTCGTAGGGCACTCCCAGCTCATCGAGGATCTTTTCCGCTGGCGACCTTACTGTGATCTTATTCATCAAGAACCCCCCAAGCCAGAAACCACCACCAAGATAGTTATTCCTCTCTATCAGCAGCACCTTGACATCCCTGGATGCCAGCTCCCTCGCAGCCATCAAGCCTGAAGGTCCACCACCAACAATGATGACTTCACTCTCCACATATCGCTCAAACTCTTTTGCAAACCCAGCCACTATCGCACTCGTTATCTGACTTTCGGATGCTGGAGCGAAAGCGAAAGATGTGCCCTTATTCATGTGTTATGCTAATCTTGAAATTCATTACGTATATAAAAACCTTACTTTCAAAAAAAGGCTTTACCGAAAAATATCATACTTTTTTAATACTTCATATACAATAAAAAATATAAATCGGATTTTAGCACGCATACACGATTTTCAGACTCTTTGCTTGTATGTGATGGCTGTTCACGTACTTAGCAGTAGTTAGCAAGTATCATTTTCGGACGTTTTGGGCGTTTATAACCACTGTAAAATAGAAAAGCTTATATATTCTCCATAGTGGAAATAATAACGGAGGTATATTCTATAAAATGATTGCACAAGAGCAGAAGCCAATGGAGGAGATTCTGGGTTATCTCGATGGTAAACGGAAGATAGTAGCTGTAGGCTGTGGCGGTTGTGCCACTTTCTACCATACAGGGGACAAGAAAGCGGTGAAGGAGATGGCAGAGAGACTAAGAAAAGAGGGTAAGGAAGTCACCGAGGTCATTCTACCGCTGGGTATATCAGCCTGTGAGATTGATATGAGTTCAAAGTTCCTGGAGAAGAAGAGAAAAGCTATTGAAGCAGCTGATGCTGTTTTGATGATGAGTTGTGGTGATGGAGTACAGGTAGTGTGTGAATATATAGATAATAAGATAGGAGTTACGAAGCCGGTAATTCCTGCTAATGACGCGCTGGGGCTGGTGGGTGGCGGACCTACGAAATTCAAGGAGACTTGCCAGTCATGCGGTCAATGCGAGCTTGGAAAGACCGCAGGCATTTGCCCCCTCACTGCTTGCGGGAAGGGATTGATGAACGGACCCTGTGGTGGTGTGAGGGAGGATGGTAAGTGCGAGGTGGACCCCGAGAAGGATTGTGCATGGGTGAAGATATACGAGCGGATGGAGAAGATGGGTGAGCTGGACAGGTTTACAGAGATGAGAGACCCACATGCGTGGAGCAAAGCAAAACGTCCACGTCTGTTCACAATAGAAGAGCCGGTGAATCCGATGAGGGCGATACTTGGTTCTCTACCTTCTTATTTGACCTTGTTTGGGGGACCAGAGTATGAAGAGGAGTGAGAGAAGGAGGTGAAAGAAGATGGGTGACGAGGTGTATAGTCAGTTGATGAAGGAGTTGAAGGAGGGGAAATACGTCTTCACAGGCGAATTAGAGCCAGAGAAAGCGGGAGATGTAGAAGAGCCGATAAAAGCAGCACGCGAGTTAGTAGGGTTGGTAACTGCATGTAACGTTACGGACAATCCACAGAGTTTCGCTTATGTCAGTAGTCTGGCAGCATCGTATAAGATACAGCAGGAGACGGGTATGGAATGCATCTACCAGCTCAGGTGTGCGGATCGCAATCGCAATGCACTTCTCTCTGACATACTTGGTGCTGGTGTCCTAGGACTGCGGAATATTCTTGCTTTGACTGGCGACCATGTCGCACTTGGTGACACACCGGATGCAAAGCCTGTTTTTGACCTTGATTCTACAACTCTGATTGCACTGATAAGGAAAGTGGTGGATGAGGGGAAGGACCTCGGCGGTAACGAGATACACAATCCTCCGAAGCTGCATGTGGGAGCAGCAGCGGCGCCTGGAGCTGCGGTCTTGAAGGCGGAGATAGCGAAAGTGAAGCGGAAGATAAAAGTGGGTGCTGAGTTTCTCCAGACCCAGGTGGTATACTATACGGAAGTTCTGGACAGATTCTTTAAGGAGCTGGGGAAGGTTGATATTCCGGTTCTGGTTGGGATATTCCCTGCGAAGACATATGCACAGGCTGATTTCTTCGATAAGTATGTGGCGGGTGTCGATGTGCCACCAGACTATTTACAGAATATGAAGGCGACGAAACAGATAAAGGACAAGGAGAAGCGTAAGGAAGAGGTGGACCGTGTAAACGTAGAGTTCTTCACAGGGTTCCTGGAGCATCTCAAGGATACGCCTGCTGCTGGTTGTCACATCATGGCAGTCGGGTATCCGCGTATAATCCCGGAATTGAAGAAAGTGATGGAGTAATTTCTTTCTTTTTTTTCTTTTTATTTTTATTGTATATAAACTATAATATCTCTTTGGTAAAGCTTTATTTTTGAAAGAAGGGTTTTATACATCACTTCATCTATGATTTCCTGATGCTTCGGGCAGTCCCAGTAATTCAAGTCAGGAGTTACTGCTATTCCACAAATTCCTGCCATGCATTCCGTTTCTACACATTTCACGTGCATTTTAACATATTTACTCACGTATTCTTTTGCTTTTAACGCTGCTTATACCGGCGTTAGCGTTTGAACTGCCTATTGTTATTGTTATTGTTATCGTTTCGTCGTTCATTCCGGACTCGTCCATATAAACACGCTGAAGGGATACAGGCGATGCATATATGTGGCGGTCTTCGTCCTCGCAGCGATTTTTACAACGCCAGATGTGGTGAGTTTACTCATTGTCGCTTTCCCCTTGATTATTTGCTATGTGTAGGTATAATCATCGCATCTCTATCTCGGCAGCACCACGACATAAGAAATACAGTGCAGCATATTCGGGTAATGTGGCGATTTCTCCCCCCTCCAGCTCGTATCGCTCGCCTTTCAATTTGACGCTTGAGTTCCGTGTAGCCTTGACCTTAACATCCGGGTTGCCGAAGATTACCGCGTCTTCTAGTGGTTCAAAGTCAGGGATTGCATCTACTCGCAGTGGTTTTACTTCCAGACTCGACTTGCCATGTAGCGAAGTAGGCAATCGAATAAGCCTTTTTATATCCGAGGTGACGGGTTCATCAGGTCTGTCTGCGGACTCAACACGAACTGTTCCTGTCACCAATCTCACAATACCTTTCCATATAGCAGGAAGCCTGGAGAATCGGGGTATTTGTCCGCTTTCTATCCGATTCATCACGGTTTGATCCTTTGCTATCCTGAGAACCTCTTTTATCTGTCTCCTATCCAGACTACTACCACTACCAGTGGTATTTCTTATCTTTCTAATAGCTTCCTCTTCCTCTAACCCCGCGAGCTCATGCATGAATTCAACCAAACCATCGAGTAGCCGTTTACCCCAGCCTTCCGCTATCAACTTCAGGTCTCCGTCTCCGGTTGCTCTCAGGAAAGTATCCATCTCGAGCCCGGTTGCGGTGATGTAATCTATGATCTCTCTTCGCTCTCGGCTACCAAGCTGACGCACCGCATCATTAGTTATATGTATGTGATAGCCTCTTGACCCTGAGAATACCACTTCCAGGTCCTCTTCATGGAATCCGAAATCATCGAGCAGGAAGTCAATCAGTTTTAATGTCTCACGTTTCACCAGTGCCAGCAGGTCTTCATAGGAACACCTCGCCAGTTCCGCTTCGGTCACCACATGGTCAGCATCGAGGTCAAAGATGAGGTCGGCACCGAGCCACTCTTTCTTGCCCATGGTGGCAGCGGGAAATTTATAGATGGCTGCGGAATGGAAAGCATGTGCGGGTGCATTATCCCGAATATAATTCTGGAGCTCTATACCGGAGTTAAAGGCTTTATGCCTTCGCATCACTGTCTTTGAAGTATAATACCGATCGAAGAATATGAAGCCCCATTCCCGCATCCACAGGTCTGCCGGTAGTTTTAGCCTCGTACGCTTATAATACTGCTTGAATTTCGCATGCACAAATCGCATCGTCTGCTCGTTCATTACCCATAATTCATTGATTAATTCATGATTGATAAGTATAGTAATATAATGGATAGGAGTAAATTTATAGTAGTGATATAAGACTAAGATAGGAAGTGGGCCGGTAGCTCAGAAAGGTAGAGCAGTAGGCTCTTAACCTACCAGTCGGGGGTTCAAATCCCTCCCGGCCCGTGTTCATTAATGATGATACCATGAGTGGTTATTACGATGTAATTATAGTAGGAGCGGGTCCTGCGGGGCTCTTCGCCGCGAACGAATTGAAGGGCGAGCGAGTACTGGTGATAGATAAGGGCAGGGATGTAGAAGAGCGGCACTGTGTGATGGTGGAGACCGGAAATTGCATTCGATGTAAGGATTGCAACATAATGTGCGGTGTGGGCGGTGCGGGCACATTCTCCGATGGCACCTTAAACCTGAGACCAGATATAGGTGGCGAGCTTACTGAATTGTGCGATACAGATACAGCATGGCAGCTTGTGAACGAAGTGGACCGTGTTTTTCTTACTCATGGCATGCCAAACGAGCTTTATAAGGGCACAGACGATGATGTAGAGCGGTTGGAGAGACGTGCAGCTTCTGTTGGTGCATCATTCATAGCGATAAATCAGCGCCACATAGGCTCAGACAGGACGAAAGGAGTGATAAAATCATTTGAAGACGACCTCAAGGCGCATGGCATTGAATTCCTGCTCAACACCACAGTTACAGATATTATCGTAGAGAATAACAAATGTGTGGGTGTGAAGACAGAAGAGGGTACTGAGATAAGAGGCAGGTGCGTTATCCTGGCGCCGGGACGTGTAGGTGCTTCATGGGTTGAAAAGATGATCAAGAAGCATGGCATGGATGCTGAATATGCAGGAATAGATGTGGGCGTGCGAGTGGAGGTGCCAGCAATAACGATGAACCCGGTGACAAAGATAAACAGGGACCCGAAGTTCCATATAAGAACAAAGCGTTACGACGATTTCGCACGGACATTCTGTACAAATGAGCGAGGTTTTGTGGTTAAAGAAGTGTATGACGATTTCATAGGTGTGAATGGTCATTCTCTAAGAGAAAAGAAGTCGGAGAATACAAACTTCGCATTCTTAGTGAAGGTGGAACTGACAGAGCCGGTAGAGAATACCACCAGATATGGACGTTCAATAGCGAAGCTGGCAACCACGATAGGTGGTGGTAAGCCGATAATACAGAGGATGGGCGATCTGAGGAGGGGCAGGAGATCGACCTGGGAGCGTATAAATCGCAATCTCGTGAAGAACACATTAAAGGACGTCACGCCCGGTGATATCTCAATGGCACTGCCGCACCGAATCACGATGGATATAATAGAGGGTTTGGAGAAGCTGGATGAGATCATTCCTGGTGTTGCCGCTGATTCTACACTGCTCTACGCGCCCGAGATAAAGTTCTATGCAATGCGTATGAAGGTGGACAAGAATATGGAGACTTCGGTGAGCAATCTCTTTGCCGCAGGTGATGGCGCGGGGTTATCGCGTGACATTGTCAATGCCGCTGCTACTGGCATACTCGCAGCACGCGGAATACAGAATAAGTTATAATTTGAAAGTTGAAGTTGAGAGATGGTAGAGGGCGAAGGGGAGCGGGAGCAGGAACGGAAGCGGAAGCGTGTGACGGGACTGATAGATGGTTACGGCAGGGAGATAAGGAGCTTAAGGTTCTCCATTATGAACCGATGCAACCTGAATTGTATTTACTGCCATGCGGAGGGCGAGGAGTACAGTGGTGGCGAACCCCTGAGTGCTGAACTCATTATAGCAATAGCGAGAGTGGTATCTCGTTATTATAACATCAGGCGCGTGAAATTCTCAGGTGGGGAGCCCCTGTTGCGAGACGACCTCCCTGCAATTATACAGGCTATAAGGGTTTTTATGGATGACATCTCGCTGACCACCAACGGTACTTTATTGAGCAGTAAAGCAGCGGAACTCGCTGATTCTGGTCTCGACCGCGTGAATATCAGCCTTGATTCGCTCAGAGAGGAAAGGTATGATGCCATCACACGCACGAGAAACAATCTCAGCAGGGTGATAGATGGCATTTACACTGCTATTGATGCGGGTCTTACTCCCATCAAGTTGAATATGGTGCTGTTGAAAGGTGTGAATGACAATGAGATAGAGGATATGATAGAGTTTGTGCGGAAGTGCAATGAGAGAGGTAGGGATAGAGGTAGAGGAGATAGAGGTGTTGGGAGTAGAGAAGTGGTAATTCTGCAATTGATAGAGTTGATACCCTCTTTCAATTCTGCGATAGATATTTACAGACCTGACTTTGATAAACTTGAGGCTGAACTGAGAGCGAAGGCATCGGCAGTGAAGACGAGGCGGCTGCAGCGCAGGCAGAAATATATCGTGGATGGTGTGGAGGTCGAAGTTGTACATCCAATGGACAATACGGAATTCTGTGCAAATTGTACACGGCTGAGGATAACTTCAGAAGGGATGATAAAGCCCTGCCTGCTTAGAAACGACAATCTCGTACCCATTGAGCGAGTGGATGACGAGCATATAATAAGCAGATTGAAAATGGCAATGAGATACAGGGAGCCTTTTTTCAGGAGAAAAAAATATAAAGGATATGAATTAAGAGAATAAGTAGAAGAGCAATGGGTACACCAACGACTGCAGCATTGATAAAGGAAGCTTTGGGGATAGAGAAGGCGAAGACAGATTCATCAACCGATTATGCAGGAGATATATCCATCGAGCGTATAAAAGAGATAGCGAATAAGAAGCGTGGGGAGATGTTAGCAAAGACATTGAAGAGCGCTGTCAAAGAGGTGATAGGCACCTGTGTCTCAATGCGAGTGAAGGTGGAGGGTAAGGATGCGAAGGAGATAATGAGGGATATAGAAGCAGGCAAATATGACGGGGTGATAGAAAAGTAAGATGGAACCAGAAGAGATAATGGAGGCAGTGGAGAAGGCACTTAACTCGAAGAAGAGGGGTTTCGTTGAGAGTGTAGACCTGTGCATAAATTTAAAGAATGTGGATTTGAAGCAGCCGAAGAACAGATTAAACTTCGATATTACCTTACCGAATAGTTTCCGGGAGCCGAAGATAGGAGTCTTTGCATCGGGTGAGATAGCATTAAAGGCAAGAGAAGCTGGTGCGGAGGTGATAGACCCCGCGGAACTGAAGCGAATGGATAAGAAGAAAGCGAGAATGCTGGTAAACAAGTATGATGTCTTTGCTGCTGATGCATCCCTGATGGCTCAGATAGGGAGGAGCCTTGGAACCATTCTTGGACCGAGAGGCAAGATGCCCACTCCGATACCACCAGGAGTTGAGCCAACGCAGATACTGATGAGATTGCGGCGAACCGTGAATATAAAGTCAAAGACCGCTACCTTCTGGGTGAATATAGGGCGTAAGGGCATGGACGCAAGAGCTATTGCAGAGAACGCAGCGGCAGTGATAAAAGCAGTTGAATCACATCTTGAACGTGGCTGGCAGAACATCGCATCCATTTACATGAAGACGACGATGGGGCACGCAGTGAGGGTGGTGTGAGTGTGAAATGAAGAAGCGATTAAAGATAAAGAGGGGAAAGGCATGGAGGAAGGAGCAGATAGCACTTATAGCAGACCTTATCAAGTCGTATAAGACAGTGGGTATAGCGAAGGTAAGGGGAATAAGAGCCAGTCAGCTCCAGCGGCTGAGGCGAGAATTGCGTGATAATGCTCGATTACGAGTTTCCAAGAATAGTTTGATTGCCATCTCATTCAAGGATAGCGGTATTGATGAGATGACTGATTACATAGAGGATCAGATGGCATTGATATTCACGAATCTTGGAGCTTTTGAGCTGTACCGACTGACAGAAGCGAGTAAGATACCGGCGCCTATAAAAGCAGGCACAATTGCCCCTGAGGATATAGTGATTGAGGCGGGACCCACTGCGCTCAAGCCGGGACCGGTGGTCGGGGAATTACAGAACCTTGGCATTCCTGCGGGTATAGCAGGAGGGAAGGTAGAGATAAAGAAGAGGACGGTGGTAGTGAAAGAGGGTGAGCGGGTAACACCGGAGATAGCAGAGATATTAGCCAAGCTTGGGATCTACCCTGTGAAGGAGGGACTTGATCTGGCTGCGGTCTATGAGCGTGAGTCGGGTGTGCTCTTCAAGCCTGAGGTACTCTGCATAGAACCTTCTGAATATATATCAGAGCTATGTGAAGCGGCAAAGAGGGCTCTATCGCTCGCCACACACCTGAAGTATGTGTATCCCACCAGCTTCACTATAGGCGAGTTATTGAGAGAAGCAAGTATAAAATCACAGGCTCTTGCATTTCATATCGCGTATCCGACACCACAAACGATAAAACCGTTACTCCAGAAGGCACATGCAGAGGCGATGAATCTCGGTTTGAACGCCCGTATATACAACAAAGAGACAATTCCCTACCTGCTAACAAAGGCACAGGTGTATGCAGAAGCGGTGGCAGGGCGTCTGGGCACGGGTAGTAGATAGGAAGTTTTATATACCATCTTCTTCTATAGGAGTAAGAGCATGTAGGATGGTGGAGTGTGTGAGGGGAGGGTGAGTGATGAAGGTAATCAAAGAAGATGATGGTTCTTGCGGCTATTCCGTGCTACAATGAAGAGTTTGCCATTGGGAGCGTGGTTCTGAAGACGAGGAGACGGGTAGATGAGGTATTGGTGATTGATGATGGTTCAACAGATGCAACCGCGGAGATAGCGCGTGACGCGGGTGCGAAGGTTATTTCTCACACGAGGAACAGGGGTAAAGGAGCAGCAATCAAGTCTGCTCTGGAATATGTTGCAGGTAATGGCAGGTTTGATATTCTTGTATTGCTCGATGGGGATGCACAGCATGATCCCGCTCAGATACCTCTGCTGATTGGACCGCTTCGAGACGGCACTGCAGATATGGTCATCGGATTCAGGAACCCTGCGCAAATGCCTTTTTACCGCAGAATTGGCAGGCGAGTGCTTGATTATACAACTGCGCTTCGTGGTATGACTACAGACTCGCAGTCGGGCTTCAGAGCTTTGAATCGCCGCGCTTTCGGTGCTTTAAAAAGAGAGAATCTGCGTGGTAATGGTTTTTCAATAGAATCAGAAATGCTTCTGGCAGCGAAAGCACTGGGGCTCAGAATAAAGGAAGTCCCGATCAAATGCAATTATAGGAACGGTGAGAAACCTACGAAGAACCCGGTAGTGCATGGTGTGGGTGTACTAAGCACACTCGTAAAGTTGATAGTGGAGGAGAGACCATTGATATTTATGGGAATACCAGGATTGGCGTTGACAATCGCGGGTTTATTCTTCGGTTTGAAGCTCCTGCAACTGTACAACCACTTAGGATACTTCTCTATACCTTTCACTTTACTTGCAGGCTTTTTCATCATTTTGGGCGTGTTCAGCATATTTATGGGACTGATACTGAATGTAGTATCGAGATTATTGAAGCAAGAGGGGAAAACTTTACAATAATATTGACTGAAATTGTCTATATATACCCCCTATTTCCTCTTTATAATGGGGATGGAAAAAGAGGCGATGGGTGAATATACAAAGACGGAGTCAATAGGGAAAGGTTCTTTATCCTGGAATAGACCAAAAGAATCAAGGCTGAATTGGAATCTCTTTGACCAGGTGTTAGAATTGCTTAAAGACTCGCAATGGCATTCGTTAAATGAGATTGAGGAGAAGATATCATTACCAAAGGAGGAGTTCGCACCCGTCCTCAAACTATTCGTTGAGCTCGGTTTCATATCGCGTATGGACGAAGGTAGTAAAGTTCGAATAAAACCCTTAGGTGTAGAATTTTTGGAACTACCCCATGAATAATGAATAATGAATAAATAATAAGGGATAAGTGTGATCACCGAAGCATCCGCTCTATCTCCAGCAATTTCTGCATTATCTCCTTGCCTTTATCTGTGAGTCTGTATTCAGAGCTAACACCCCCTGAGTCAACTTCTTCTATAAAACCATGCTCCAATAAGAAATCGAAATATTTCTTGAAGTTGCGCCAATCCAGATATGCATTCTGCATGATACGCGTCTTCTTTGCTGCCCCTCCCTCCTCATGTATCCCCCTCAATGTATCCAATATAATCTCCCATCTACTCCTCGCTTTTATTCCCATCGGCACCTACCTTCTCTTTCGAGATGCTGTCTCCCCTTGTAAAAGGTACATGTTATTGTTAGGTGTGGGAGATATATAATATTGATATTTAAAAATTTTGCTATTCTATTCGTTCATCAAATGTATTCCACCACAGCTTGACTTGACGATCGCTTCTTTCTTAAATCTCAACAATCTCGTAATCCAGCTCGCCCAAGCCCAGTCTATGTGCTTCACGCACCTGGATGGTGGGGTCGCCATCGAACTTCTCTGTCTTTATCATCTCTATCGTCGCCATGTCCACTGCTACTATATCCTTAGATGCCAGAACACCTATATCCGGGCATAAGTACTCGGGTGCGAATTCAGCGCAGTCGCAGAAGGGGGTAATATCAATCAGGAAATTGATGTAGAGCAAGTTTGTATATGGTAGAGCGTGGAGAACAATACTAGCGACTTCGGCGAGCCGTTTCTGTAAGTTCGGTGACATATCTGGCGGTGAACTCAGTGCATGGGATTCGCATACTGCGATACAGGCACCGCAACCTACACACGCATCAAGGTTGATGAGGTGTGCTTCACTTACCGCATGATGCTTACATACCTCGCGGCACTTATCACAGTCAGTGCATAAATCACGGTTTAAAACCGGTCTCGTTACCTCATGCTGATATTTCTTCGTCTTCTTCGTCACACAGCCCATGGCTACATTCTTTAGCGCACCACCGAAGGAAGAGGCACAGTGACCGGTGGCATGTGAGATAACAAGCATCGAATCTGACTCGTATATGCTCTTTGCTATCTCCACATGCTCGCTCACCGGCACACCGTCGTCTTTCAGACCATCTGCGATGAGCACAGGGCAGCCGAGTGAAGAAGGCAGGAAGCCATGAGCGAATGCAGTCTCGTAATAGTCCATAGCGGTATACCGCTTCTCTTTATAAATGGTGGTAGTATCGGTGATGAAAGGTCTTCCTCCATGCTTCTTCACCGCTTCCACTATTGGCTTTATGA
>Ga0190361_1000332_pt1 | contig 19453 bp, 18 predicted proteins | sample 48721845_MG_FD_161273 | JGI IMG/M metagenome (GOLD analysis project Ga0190361, IMG submission 161273) | Hydrothermal vent microbial mat bacterial communities from Southern Trench, Guaymas Basin, Mexico - 4872-18-4-5_MG | ecosystem: Environmental > Aquatic > Marine > Hydrothermal vents >... | reverse complement strand
ATCCCTGTAATTACCTTCCCTGCTGTGGCCCACTCCTTCTGGCCCGCATAAGCCCCTTTTGCTGCAGTCATGGAGGTAACCACAGCCAGGGCTAGTGTGATAACCAAGAATTTAAACCGCCTTATCACAGCTGCCTCCTCTAAAACCATTTTGTTTCATCAAATAAATTTGTCCCCCTTGGTCTAAGTCATTGCTAGTTAGCATCTCATCTATAAGCTTTCGCACTTTTTCCTTTTCCCTGCTTCTCCTATAAAGCTTTTTGCTTTCCTTAATCCTGTCAAAAGGCTTAATTGACCAGAACCTTCTTGGAAACCAGGGTTTGCTTTGGACTGTCATTCTGGTTTTGGTACCTGACATTTCCAACCTCCTATGTCATTTTCTTCTCCCATTTAGTCTCCTTCTTTCAGGAGCCACCCATGTAGAACGGACTGCCTCTATGCAGATACTGAGAAGATGACACAGATTAGAAGGAAAGCAGCGCAGGCTTTTTGGTCTACCATCGGGATAGTACTCAAAACGCTTAAAAGATAATGAGTGCCGTCTTTTTAGTTCCTCATAGACTTCAGGATTGAATTTAGGTCTTCCATCTCCTAAAATCAAATCAATAACTTTCCTACATTTAGTGCAATCCTGTTCAAAAGGCTTTACGGGCTTTCTTTCCCATGGACACACTTCCTTTTTATCGTTTTTTAAAGGAAGACCGACCTTCTCTAAAGGTATATAAATTGTAAGCCTCCGGCGTTTATCTACCCATTTCTTGCAGGCAATCCTAATCCCGTTGACACTAATCATGTTTATACCCGCTTCGTTACCTTCTTTATATTCAATTTCCCTATGTAGATTTTCTGCTAATTGTCCCATCATTTCTTCCTTAAATACCTGCGTGCTTTTTTGCTCTCATCCCTTACCATTGGAGAGGTTGGTAGCTCTTTTTTCGCTAGCCTCTTGGGCCGGTTTATTATGAAGGAAAAACCATTCCCATTTTGTCCCATTGCCTTCCACCTCTGGGGTATATCTTTTGCCCTTGGGGCCTTATCAGGCAGCCAATCTGGAAGATTTAAAAGGTAATGCACCCGGAGTTCCCAAGCTTCCTGAAGCGCCCTCAGGGGGTGCCCCAGGCTTTCTGCTGAGTTTAAACCCGCTATTTTTATCCTTGCAGTTATCATCTTTATCACCTCTACTAATAGAAACAGCAGTTGCGATGAAAATCTTTCATTGGTTCTCATCCTCATTAGGCAGCTTTTCTTTTAGAGGTTTCATTTAGGCAGGATAGGGCTTCTTATGATGCATAAGCTATCTCTTTTAAAGGATGGACGTAGTGGTAAGAGAGACTGTCTATTAAATTAGTATCAGAATACTCATGCTTTGCTGAGATTTTTACTAATTTGGTAGCGGCAACGATCTCGGTATCTTCTCCAAAGTCAATATACATTCTTAAGTAAGACACAACCTGATCTAGATGCCACCGTTTCAGTTCCATCTCAAGCAAGCCTTTGGCTTTAGAGGGATAAACAGATGCCAAGCTTATAGCCTCTTTTATAGAAAGCCCAATTTTATAGCTAAGGATTTGTCTGGTTAAGGCTTCTTCTACATGCTGTTTGAGTTTTGTAAGGGTATCGTCAGAAATTTTTTTCTTGGTATTTCCTTCCAGCAATCAATAATAGTTTCAAAGAATGACAACACATTGATTCCTGCTGGATAGTCTCCACTGATATGGTAACTTTCCAAAACCGATTTAATATACGTTTCTGCCCTCCGAGTGGCCTGACTGGCTACTTCCCTTATCACCCTATCCTTGGGTAGCACAACCCCTGGAAGGGATAGCTCTTTCTCATTTGGAAGGGCATATTTTTCACTGAGAATTTGATAATTCTCTATTTCAGATTGAAACTTGCTACCTGAAAGTGCAACTACATAGGAGAAAGGATGACTGAAATTCCATAATCAATAAGTTTAGTCAGTTCCTCAATTGTAAATGCAAGTTCCTCTTCGCTTATAATAGGATAAAATAATATTGCTGTTACCTTGGTGAAAAAGCCGGCACCACGAGCCATCTTAGGAGCACTTAAAAATTGGACAAAGGAATTTTCACTCCTTACCTTGCCTATATCCTTCAAGATCCTAAATACAGGGCTTTCCAGGCCAAGCATTATGGCCCGAAAGCCTACTTCTTTAAGCTCTTTTAAAATGAGCTGATTGATCAAAGTTGGGAATGTTTCAATAACGTAAATCAATCCGTGGGTGGCCGTGTCGTTCCTAAGAAGTGTCAGCAATTCGGAAAGGTTTTTCCTCTTCAGGAGGAAATCATCATCAGCAAATATCACCATCCTTACTTCTGGGTAGGCCTGAACCGCTCTGTTTAGGAGTTCTACTGTGTCTTTAGCCGGGCATATATAGAGATTTTGATCATAGTTACTATAATGGCAAAACTTACATCTTCTTGGGCAGTTACCGAGACTGGCAAGTAACTTTATACTTTTTGGTTTGAAAATAAGATTTGCGGGATGAGGTGAATTTGGCCTTGCACGGGTGCTTGTATTAGTGGAACATTTTACAAGAATATTGAGCTCATCTGGTGAGTATATGTCAATTGCTGGATTTAACGGTTAGTATTTCTTGGTATATGGTACCTTCTTAATATCAAAACTTTTGGCAATGACCCGACGCTGCGCTTCAGTTAAAGGCACTTCCCTTGTGGCATGTATGTGTACTCTATCTCCTTTTTCTACCTTGATGTAAAGGTTTGGGATCTCGCCAAAGATTTCCATATTTGACCTTGTATCCCTTGGCCCTTTGTATCCTGAGCCAAAAATCATATCCGCAAAGTCAGGTACGCCATATCTCCTTATGACAATCTCGATAGGAGTGTGCTTTAGATAGGTTTTGTAATTAAAAAATGCCCCCATGCCACCTGCCACAAGTCTAGGCCTACAGTCCCTTTCTTTTAGTCCATCCAAAATCTCACCAATCATAAAAACAGTATCTAAGTCTTCTTTTCCTAAGTGCCTTGAGGTGAATGAAACAAAGAAAAGCCTGGAAGCATCTGAATAAACCTTTTCTTCAAATTCTTTCCACTCACTCTGACCAATAAATAAGTTAAACACATGTGTTTCTGCTCCAAGTAGATCCAGAAAGGAGGCAATTTGATGTACTCCCAGTGGAGGATTCATTGATGTTTGTCCCCTTAATTTTAACCCTAATACCTCTGCATAAACTGCGCTCTCAGCCCCGCCAGCAGTGATAAAAATTACTACGGGTCCATTTGGCAGCGGCTCTTTTCTAATCTGAAAAAATTCACCTCTTTCTATAATCTCTAAAAAGCACTCTATTGCTACCCTTGAAAATCTATAAATTCCTTCCTTTTTAAGAAGTAGAAAGCGTTCTCTCTTGCGCCGAGAGAGGCCATTTAATTGCCAGAGGAGGCTTTTACTAAGAGGAGAGAGCCACCGAAAAGACCTAAGTCTCATGGTGGGATCAGCTAAGAATTCCCGGCTTTTTGTGTCTACCGAATTGTGAAAATCCATTCTGCTTATCATCTTTCCTCACTTTTACTAACAGCAACGACAGGAAAAATCTTTCGTTAGGGGATGCTTGCTGGAAACGGTGACTCTTGTCTAGCTAGAAGAATAAAGTCCAGACGGGTCTTACAAGGAACAGTAAACCACTAAATGAGCTTATAAGATTCCTTTTCTTAATTCATATTAAAAAATAATATGGCTGCTCTGTTAGGGGGACTCTGCCAATTATCTCAACCTTGGTCATACACTTCTTACAGATCTGATAAAAACGGATGTTGTCCTCATTATCCTTGGCAATCTTTGCCAATCGACTCTTGACCTCCATAAGTTGCCTATGGTTAAGATAGCATTCAAAGACACTATATTGCACCCTGGTTCCATAGTTCTGTAGGGTCTTACAAATCCTATGGCGCCTTAAATCATCTGGAATATCGTAACTGATCACTATGAACATCAGTACCTCATAGTCAGGGGTCTATACACACTTTGCTCACCTTTAATCACTTTTAGCATTTCCTGGACTTGTAAATCTATACATTTACGGTAACTACATAAAATGCCTGTATGATAGTGGGTGACTTCACTATTCATTTTGTGCTCAAAGTGCCTGATAAATGTCTTTTGAGCCGAGTCTATTAACAAGCACCTCCTGTCCTTGCCCACATAGTAGAAGTCTCTCTCCTTCAATATCTGAGAGTTGACCAGATAAAGGACCAACGAATCAATAATGGGAGTCCTAAACTCCTCTATTAAATCTGATGCCAAGGAAGGATGCTTGTTCCTCAGAGCATGAAAGTACCCTATGTATGGATTTAAGCCATGGACGGTTATAAATGCATAAACGTTTTGGAATAGCAAAGTATATCCAAAGGAAAGGAGGCTATTAACAGGGTCAACAGGTGGGCGCTTTATGCGATTTTCAAACCCAAAGCTACTCTTAAGAAGGTATTTAAATCCCCTAAAATAGTGGCTTGATGCTATTCCCTCAAGTCCTCTAAGCTGGTCAACATTATTGGAGGTCTCTACTTTCTTCAAGAGGTTACGCATGAGATCCAATATTTGGTTGATGTTTCCAATCTTCTTGCTATGCCTCTGTAGTAAAACCTTTTGATTATGAACCTTGGCCTTTACAATCTCCTTAGATACTCTTAGACAAAAATCGTGGTTCCTAAGGAGATTAAACTGAATTTGATGCAGTTCCACATTACCTGAATCTCCACGTTCAATTTTTCCACAATAGCATCCCTTTTTAGACAGCAATATGATGGGAATCCTTTTTATTAACGCAAATTTCATAGCTGAAGTGGTAATACTAGAATTGCCAAGGACGATGATCTGGTCAACTTTAATAGCCGGTATTTCTGCCAAAACATCCTTCTTTTTCTTTATTACAAACCTCTGATCATTTTTGGCTAGAATGCAGCCCTGCTCCTGCAGATATAGGGTTTTAAGCAAGATAGGGGATTTATGTGATTTGCCTTGTGGTACGTCTACAGGGCTACTTTTAGTGTCAGACTCAATATTTCTGTTGGCTAAAGTCGCTCCTAAAAATTTGAATCCATCACCAAAATGGACAATTGCCGTTTTGCTACAACTGAGCTTAAGCCTAAGGCGTTTGATCATTTCTAGTGCCATATCAAAAGCAAGTTTTGTTGATGCTTTATCCTTACAAAGAATTAGAAAATCATCACCAAATCTTACAAGTTTGAAATCTGTCTGCTCAAATGCCTTGTCAAACTCATCAAGGTAAACATTTGCTAAAAGGGGAGAAATTACAGCTCCCTGGGGCAGCCCTTTGTGAGGATTTTTCACTAGCCTACCACCTTCATAAAAATCTACTTTAAGCCAGCGTTTAACAAGCTCTATAGCCTCATTGCAATCAATTAAACTTGAAAGCTTCTCCAGGAGAAAATCATGATCTATATGTTCAAAATAAGCGTCAATATCGGTATGAACCACGTATGGGTAACCCTGCTCCCTATAAAATAAGATTCTCTGAATTGCGGCCTTCACTGACCTGCATTTCCTATAGGCAAAACTGCAATCACTTAGGCGAGGGTCAATCATCGGGTCAATGATTCTTAAGAATGCCCTCTGGGCCACTCTATCAACAACAGCAGGGATGCAGATGGGTCTTTTGCCTCCATTTTCTTTGGCCACGTGAAATTTTAACAGAGGCAATGGAGAATAATCTCCATTTTGAAGGCACCTTTGAAGGGTCGTAAGGTTATAATCAAGACGTGAACCAAAAAGGGCAATACTTACCCCGTCTACACCAGGGCTACCTTTTTTCTTTTTTACTTCCTTCCACGCACTGTACAGATTCTCAGTTGCAGTTACTGTTGAAAGGATGTTTTTTGCCATCACCATGGGCCCTCAATTCAAATAACAGCTCCTTTAATCTTTTTCTTTCAGTAGAAAATAAAAAAGCCGCCTCAGACAAAAAATCTGATAGCGGCTTTGGCTATTTTATTGAAATTTTATTTGTTCTCTGAGGTTTCGAGAATCAAACAGTCATTTCTCTCATGGCTTAAAGTTTCCACTCCTCAAAGGAATTCTCATTTTTAAACATGTTGGAGTTGATGCTCGAAATTCGATGGGTTATTTCTTGTTTCCACTCCTCAAAGGAATTCTCATTTTTAAACTTGGCAATGATAATCCCAATGATAATCCTTTAAAGGTGTTTCCACTCCTCAAAGGAATTCTCATTTTTAAACAAGAAATATACAGCTACAAAGAATGAGACGGTATCTATTTCTGGTTTCCACTCCTCAAAGGAATTCTCATTTTTAAACAAGACTGGTTCTCTCAAAGATAAATAGAAAGTTAAAAAAGGTTTCCACTCCTCAAAGGAATTCTCATTTTTAAACGGGTAGTCGACAAAGGAATAGTAATGGATTAAAAAAGTTTCCACTCCTCAAAGGAATTCTCATTTTTAAACTTTAAATTTTTCTGAAATTTTTATCTTTGGATAAATGTTTCCACTCCTCAAAGGAATTCTCATTTTTAAACGTCTTCAAGGACATGAATACGATATCGCTGGCAGGAAATATCGTTTCCACTCCTCAAAGGAATTCTCATTTTTAAACCTTCACTTATTTGCTGGATATCAGTGCTCAAAAGAGCTAACGTTTCCACTCCTCAAAGGAATTCTCATTTTTAAACCTGGCACTGGGTTCATTAATTAGTAGAGAAATAAATGTTTCCACTCCTCAAAGGAATTCTCATTTTTAAACGAACATAAAGCAGTAGAAGAGGAAAGGGATGAAGAGTTTCCACTCCTCAAAGGAATTCTCATTTTTAAACAGAAGATTCTTTCGGGTACCAGAGCTTGCTTCAAATTTTAGGGTTTCCACTCCTCAAAGGAATTCTCATTTTTAAACGATGAGAATTCAGCGAGATTAGTAGGAGTGATTCTAGTAGTTTCCACTCCTCAAAGGAATTCTCATTTTTAAACGATGAGAATTCAGCGAGATTAGTAGGAGTGATTCTAGTAGTTTCCACTCCTCAAAGGAATTCTCATTTTTAAACAGAGGAAAAAAAGTGGAGGATTTTCAAGAAGTATTTCAAGAGTTTCCACTCCTCAAAGGAATTCTCATTTTTAAACTTTCGAAGATGGAGTTTTTGTTGGCGCTCAATTCCAAGACATGTTTCCACTCCTCAAAGGAATTCTCATTTTTAAACTTTGTGGAATCACCGCCAGAGGATCAAGATTCTTGAAATTAAGTTTCCACTCCTCAAAGGAATTCTCATTTTTAAACAGCTGGCCTTAGAAATGCCCACAGCTTCTAGCTTTTGGAGGCCTAATCCCATGGGGGTCCAAATTTTGCTCCATTTTCATCCCAGTTATTATACTAAAAATTGCTTAAAATACCCATTATTTCTACATCCCCAGGGGTCAGCCATTTTTGATACTTTTTCCCAAAAATATCCATATTCAATTTTCAAAGAGCGTCTTAAATATTTTCTTTAACAAAATTTATCACATGTTTAACAGAAAGTCTAGTCCTCATCATTGTAAGAATTTCTCCCTCAAAATCATGGTGGTCAATATTGTTAAGATGGGCCTTACCATTCCCCCACACATTCAATACAGATTAAATTAGGGTTATTAATACTCTGGTCATTTGCATTTTCCTGAATGACTATAACCTCATCTTTGGGCCTTATACCCAAAATAAAAGCAGTAAGGCATGTGTCCATATCAACCTTGGAAAGCAAAGCCTTTCTTTTCATTTTATTTTTCTTAAATAGATTTTGAAATGGATTCAATTACAAATTTCAAATTACTCCTTGAAAAGGGATAATCTGTAATATCACTGGGTCGATTAAAAATTCCATTAATGATTCCCTTTATTATTCCTAAAGCCTCGTTGCAGTCACTCAGCGGAGGTGATGAAGCTTCATGAACTGCTTTATGTCTTTTACGTGCCAACAATTTTATATTTTCCTTATTCTGTTTAATGATTTCTGAAATAGGATGCTTAGTTCTTTTTATAAAGTCTTCTCCACTTAACCTATCTAAATATTTTGGCAATTGGTTGGGACTCCCAAATCTATTAATTATTTTCTTAACCTCTGGATTCCCTTGGTTATCATTTATAAATTTGCGAAATTCAAAGGGAATTAAAAATTTATTTGGAAGTTTACACTCGGTTCGGATAGCTTCCCTTGCCTTCTCACCAATTATTATTTCATACGCACTCCAACAATACAAAATGGCCTCTACATAATTATATAGATTTTTTCTTCTTACAGCTTTATGGTAAAGATCAACAACCTTTTCAAACAATGACCCAATAGCAAGTTTTTTTAATATCTCCTTTTGGCTTTTTAATATATTTTCTATATCCTTGAATTTAGGATCCTTAAAAATGTTTCCCTTTAATATTTTCTCCATTTTATTTAATGATTCCTGATAATCAAAATTTTCCCAAAGTCTATAAGTACTCAGTAAATCTGAAAAAAACTCGGCGTTTTCTGCTCTAAAGCGATCTGGTGTTTTGATGGCAAGTTCTGAAAATACATCACTTGCCTTTTCAAATACGTAGTGATGAGCCAAATCTGTTCCGATTTTGATATAATCTGTTTCAAACAAAGGCCCTTCTTCCACTCGCCGTATCCTTTTTGTTTCATTGGGCTGATGCCATGGAGGTATAACCTGCAGGAGAGTTGCCTTGATGATACCTGAATTTATAAAAGACATCCAAACAGCTTGCATTTGGCAGGTTCCTGGGGATACATTAATAAAATAGCTGGATTTAAGGTTTTTTTCGGTATTTTCCTCTATGATACTTTCTGTAACCTTTTTCATTTCTGGAATTAGCTGGTTATAATCAGTTGGATCTGAGACATCTAATGTTCTGTGATAAACTTTCCATTTGGCCCTTAAGTGGTTATAAACATCCACTCCTTTTTCCCAGGTGGACTGTATAGTATTTGGTTTATCTGCTGTGGAAATTAGATAGACTCTATCTGGCTTATATTTTTGATAGTCAGAAACATTGTCTATATAGTCCATAAATGAGAGGACAGGTCCTAACTGGCCTTGTTTGTTAAACGGGTCTTGGTCTCCTACACACATTATCAAAATCTTTCTTTCTTGAAGAACTATTTTTTCCATAGTGAATCTCCTACTAAACCCGGTTTAAACTCTTCTCACCTGTCCCATTCCCATAGTAGTCTTATAACCTACCCCTGCATAAAAGGCAAAATCAAACAAACAATGCATCAATTTATAAAGGCTTTTGTCCTTTATTCCAAATTCACAAGTTCCAGTAAATCCTACTTGCTTATATGTTCCAAAATTGAATATAGAAGTGTTAAGCTCATACTTTGAAATAAAAAGCTGATGGACTATATCTTTTATGGATTCCTTTATAGGGAAAGGGGAGTATGTGTTCCATTTCTCATAAAGTCCTTTTAGGAGAGACGATGGAAGCGGTAATGGAAGGTTTATGCCTTTCTGTCGAAATGTAGTTGGGGAATAAAATTTAAATTTAATGTGGTTAGATGAGACATTTTTCCATTTATTTACTATTTCATGATAAGTTTCATTTTTTGCCCAGGGATGTTCGTTTTTTGTTTTTATAATCTGTTTAAGTGAAAAATTTGTGTCATTAATTACTATGTTATTGGGCACCTTTTCTAATGATAAAAGGACATCAGAAAGACTTTGTTCAATACTTGTAACTCTAAACCAGTATGCCTCATGCTTGATTACTTGATTTGTATCTTCTTTTGGAACAACTTTTCCATTAAGTGGAGAAATGGTAAATGGCTTATTCTCCCGCGGCTTATGCAGTATCTCTGAAAGGGAAAGGTCAATGCCATTTATTAATTCTATAAACCAGGAATGGAGGAAATTACCAGTTGTTTTTGGAATTTCTTTATTTTCTTTTGCCTCAACTTTAAAAACAATACTTACGAGCATATTTTTAGGATTTTTCAAGAGTGTTTAGCAGATATTCATTGATCTCATCATATGGATTTTCTTTAATTTCCTCAAAAAGAGTTTTTGTTATATTCTCAAGTATTGAAAAAAGATCCTCAGGTATATCATTTTTTGAAACTCCTCTAAAATTATGAAGCATGTTGTTTGCAAGCTCTATTGTTGAAGAAATTGCTTCTTCTTTCAGAAGTTGTAGAGCATTACCAAAAGATGAGCCAAGATTACTTACATATTTACAAATTTGTTTTAGGAGATAGCTATTCACTAGCCATGCCCCTTTCTCTTTTTTGACTTTTTGATCGTCTATGAGGGAATTATAGCATTCCGTACACTTATTTCTCAAAATTTTTCGGTCAATCCGCCTTAGCTTTAAAAGCGGATCGTAATTAAGGCCTTTTGCTACGATATAACGCAGGGCATTTTCATAAAATGCTCTCACTCTCCAAACAAGCTCTGTATAATCCCCATTTTCCTGGGCAATGGATATTAAGTGAAAATTATCAAAGAATTTTTCGTCAAAGGTAAAATTTTTCGCTTTATCACAAAGGTTTTTAGTGAAACTATCTGAAGCATTTATTTTAGAAAGTGCCTTCTCTGCCTCTTCAAAATTGAAATTTTTTCTTTCAGTCAAATACCTTAAAATGCAAGAGATATTCTTTTTCCAAAACGTATGCCCTCTGTATTCATCATAGGCTATAAGTGCCCCAGCATAATCATACCTCTGTATAAGAGATTCGACAGTACCGATAAGGCTATCCTTAATAAGAGGGTCAACTGCAGCTTTTTCAACCCTTTTACTTTCATATCCTTTTCTTAATTCGTCCTCCGGAATCTCCTTTACTTGATAGAGTCTACAGCTCTTTTTATACATCCTAACTGCCTGGTCACTTAAACCATCGTTTAAGGCAGGGACACCAGAAGAAAGAATTACATAAAGCGTTTTAGTTTTATCTAAAGGTGCTATTTCTGGTAGTTTTTGGCCAAAAAACCTGTATGCCACATCCTTTTTATGTGGATCTTTCTCAATAGGCTCAAGTCTTGTGGAGGAAATCTGGCCTTTAAATTCTCTTTTAAAAAAGAGCTCAAGAATCTTTGCAATGTTTATAGTATCGTTTTGTTTATGATTTGGGTCTTTCTGATCAGTGTAAAATAAATAAAATGCGTCAATCTTTTCTTCTTCTCTAAGCACCCTTTCTATTGCTGGTCTTAAAATTGGCACTTTTATTCTTTTCCAGACATCTTCATCCTTATTTAGCATCTCTAGTATCTTTTTTCCAATAGCCCTTGCCCCCTTGTTGCATCCAATTGCCTTTGAGATAGCCACACTGTCGCTATTTTCTCCGCCTTTAAAATCAAAAGACCTGAAGTCAGGTTTTTCAGATGTGCCAATATCGTGCCGAATATCTCTTACCCCTGTATTGCTGACTACAATTATTGACATTTCTCCATTTCCCCATATCCTACCCTTGTTTTAGCTCCAATCCCAAATTCCTCTAGTGTTTTAATTAAGTCCTCTTTTACTTCACTGAGATTGATTTGGTCATCATACTTTTTTTCTAAAGAAAGGAAAAACCTAAATACTGTTCCTTTTCTTATAGTTAAAAATTTTATTGGCACTGGGCTAAAGTAATCAGCAGGAGGGACCTTTCCTTTTTTATCGTAATAGGGCTGGTAGTGAGGGTTCATAATATCTAATTCAATAATAGGTTTCCCATTTATTGTAAGACTTTCAGGAAATGCGTCAAAAAAGGTAACTTTTCCTTTATTCCTTTGGTCCCCAAATATTAAAATCATCTTTTTATCATTTTCATTAAAGCCCTTCTCCTTATAGTATGATTTTAAACCCCCTTTCTGGGCTGTTGAGGGGATATAAGGGATTCCATAAATCCTGTGAAAGGCCATTCCTGTCTCCATAACAGTTGAACTTCCAAGCCCAATTGTAAGCCTCCAGACCACTTTTGCAAAAAAACTTTCAATTTTAAATATATCCCTTTGCTGATCTAAAATATTCTCCTGCCTGTTTTTTAGAGCCTCCATAAGCTCATTAAGCTTAGAGTCTTTATAAATCTTTCCTATTTTATTTTCTAATTCTCCCCATACTTTTTCCTTTTTTAGTTCCCAATTCTTTTCATATCCGATAAATCTTGAAAAAAGAAGGCCAAAACTTGAATGTTTAAACCCAGATACTTTTTCTTTAACTTCCTTAGGTAAAGGATAGTAAAAATTAGCTTTTCCCAAATTTTCCCTCCGCAAATCTTTTAAGCCAGCCAATAAATACTAGTGCCTCAGAGGTTGCTTGCCGATAAACTACAGAAGTTGCTTTTGTAATGTACGATAATATCTCATTTTCCTTTATTTCATCTCCATTTTCATCAATCCATTTAATAATCCCAACCTTGGGAGCCTCTTTAGTTAACCAATCTGAAACATGGTTATATAGGACTTGGTCTGCGGTTTCCTTATCTTTTTTCCTTTTTGAGAAAAGAAATGCCATTGCCTGGCCAAGTCCATTTGTCATAATGAGCGATGGGAGTTGCCTTACCCTTGAACGGTATTCACTTTGTAGCATAGAATCTTTGTTTTCAACCTGGTCTATTTTTTTAAAGGCAAAATCTGCCCTTGTTTGCTCTATTGTTTTTTTACTTATTTCCTGCATGCCAATGCCCCTCTAAGTCTATAGTTTTTGTAATAACAAGCCCTCTTCCCACAGTTTCCTCCCCACCAAACTGAGTAAATGGAGGTAACTTTTTCACAAAGTTGAACACGCCATTAGCTTCTTTTACATCATTAGGTGCTTTTTCTTTATCCATTGCATCTCTGGCAAAAACAAGGCTATAAAGTATGGTTTCTGCTGGCAGATTTTCTTCATCCCATGGCCCTGCACCTTTTTCACCACCAACAGTTCCAGTTTCTCCAATCTTTATCCTTGTAATTACCTCTGTTGAAAATTTGGTAAAGTCTCTAAATGTATTTTCATTAACTACTAATAAGTCTTTTTTTATTTTGTCTTTCCAGAAAATATTTTCTTTATCGTTAAATAAATGTTCCGAGATAAATTCCGTGAAGTTTTTCACCTCATTATCCTCTTCTATCTCAAAACTTAAATCTTCCAAAATAACTGTATTTTCATTTATCTTAAGATCAGAATTCTCTGATGGACAAAATGCCTTGCTTTCTCCTGGTTCTTTAATTTCTTTAAAAGAAATATTAACCGGGTTAGCTAGTACTCTTGAGGCTGCCATTATGTCCCGTCTAAATCTATTTACGACAAAAGCAGAAGTAATCCAGCCAAATATCCCTGAGACCGACCTTACAGGAAAAAGAAATATCCTCGCATCAGTAAAGGAAATAGCTGCCCCATAGCTAGCATCCTCTGGCCCAAATACAATACTTATTTTTCCATCGCTTATTTTTCCACTCCTTTTTGCAGCATCCCTTAACGCCCCCTTAACTCCAGATGCCTGAATCATTGGATATTCAGTATGTTTTTCTCTCTGCACAGGAAGGTCAATTGCAGCAGCTGAGGTCCCACTTCCTGGATGAATTGGTGTTAATGCATAAATAAAAAGTATACCTGCCTTTTTAAACATCTTCCACCTCCAAATATTCCCATTTTCCAACAAAGGTTAGGCCAAAACCTAAATTTGAAAAATCTTTACGATAGTCATTATTTTTCCCAAGGCTTTGAAGTTCTGTCTTTCCAAGGCTTTGAAAATATGTAGTATTGTGAAACATTTCTATAAACTTTCCAGTATCCCGATCTACTTTAAAGAAATAAACACTTCCAGGAGGTATAGCCTTATATAAAGACCTTGGCTTATTTTGTTTTAAATTCCATCCTCCAATATGAATTGGCTTTCCAACACAAGCAGATACCAATTTACATTGAAAATCAGAATTTTTGTATTCAAAATTACCATCTAAAAAATCTGGAATCCAGCCTTTTTCAAATATAGCTGGAGTTGCAAGATAGATCTTAAGTAATTCTCCACCTTCAGTTATTCTTTTAGGCAAAATTTTATCATCTTTTAAATCCACACTCTCATAATAAGCCATTTTTCCTTCTCCACCAAGTGTAAGAATCCCATTGTTTTCTAAAACATTATTATTAACCCTTACTAAAAACCCTGCTTCTTTTTCAAATCTTAAAAAATCAGATATATATAACATTCCTATTTCAGAAACTTTTTTAGGAAGAGCAAGCTTTATTCCAACCCTAAGTTCATGTTTATAAAAATCTTCTTTACTTTTAATCTCTTTTGGAACATTTCCTCCTAAGTACTGCTCAAGGTTCTTTTTGGATATAAACCCTCCCCCTGTAGGTTTTACTTCCTCACTACCCCATAGAAAAAAACTGGGCTCATTTACAGAAAAAGCCTTTTTAATTGGCCTTAATAACACAAATTCCTTTTTATTCTTCCTTTCAAACACATCAAATGGCACTGGAAAATAACAGTTTATCCCTTTTTTTTCAGTATTTTCTGCAACAAAAGGACCTAAAAGACCTATATCTTTAAATTCATCTGGTTTTCCAATAATTTCTATGAGATTTTTGAGCTTGTTGTTAGTGGTATTTTTTTCTGCTTCTCTATATTCTTTAAACCTTATACCTTCTTCAACTACCTTTTTTGCCCTTATTGCCCCATAAAATGTAAGAGGAGAAGGAAAAATTGATTTTGCCCTGTGGGTTTCACCAGAGGTAAATGGTCTGTTGTCTCTAAAAAACAAGACATCAAAAGGTCTTATAAAAATCCACATTATGAAGCCTCTTCAATAAATTTTGCTAAAAGTAAAAAGTGTATAGGCTTTGTTTTATTTTCTATAAAGAGTTTTTCTAAAAGAGAGGGAAGCCTTTGGTTTAAAAATTCTTTTTCATCATTAGAAACTTCTTTTGTATGCCTTTTTATAAGCCTTTTAAATTCTGTTTGAAACGTGCTGTGGCTTAGGGATAGTATTTCTTCTTTAAGCTGGTAGAAAAGTCTTGGAGAAAGCTTTTCTTCTTTGTTTTCTTCTTTGAGCAGTTGAGACAGCTTCTTTAAATATCCTATCGCATCTATTGGAGTTAAGTGGATAATGGGGTTCCACTTTGAGCCAAAGCAAAGTTCCTCACCAGCCCTTTTCATTACACTAAAAAAGAAAGCATCTCTTCCCTCTCCTTCCTTTGCTCCATCTTTTAGGGCAGTTGCTAGTTTTTCAAGAGCGTGGGATAATGGATGTGTATGATGGCAAATTACAACCCCTGCACTTGTTGAGGCCTTATTGCCCATAGCCATATATATTTCTTCATTTTCCTTTATAAATCCCCCTTTAAAAGATTTAGATAAACAACCCATTACATCCAATAGGTCTTTTATGGGCAAAAATGCCATAATATCATCACCACCTGCATAAATAACCCTTCCACTGTGCTCCACTTCTACAACTTCTGGAACAACTTTAAGTGAATAGCTCTTTTGTGCCTCACTTATCACCATGTGGGAGGAGGGTGTTAGAGCTCTTTTTAAATCTGGGATATTTCCATCTAAGCCTTCTGCTACAAGCCTTTTTAATTCTATCTCATTTAACTTTTTCCCATTAAGCCAATCACTCATCTTATCCCCATCAAAATAGATTAAAGAATAATACTTTGAAGGGGGTTTAATACCTAACTTCCTTGCCTTTTCAATCAGGTTTTTTAATGCACCTTTAGCTTTTTCTAGCTTTTTCTCATCTGTTATTTTAATCTCATACTCTCTTTCTATCTTTTCTTTAATAAAAGATTCCTCATAGAGCCACTCTCCATCAATTCTTAAAAAATCTTCTAGTACAGGCTTTTGATTAAAATTTTTAATCTGTTTTCTATGTTTTGGTAAAATAAAGGAAGTATAAAATATTTTATTATTCTCTAAAAAATCCTTTACTTTTTTATTGTAATGCTCAATTTCATTTAAGATTTTATCTGATTTTTCTAGTATTTCTTCTTTAAAACTTGCTGTAGCCATTGTGGATGTAGATGGAAAGAGGTGGTAATCAATATTCAACTTTTTACAAAAATAGGCCTCAAGGCAAAGCCTCTTTACAAGGCATACTGCACAAAGCCTATCGCCCCTTCTTATTCTTCCTGCAAGCTTATATTTTTTATCTTTTTCTACTTCAATTCTTGAAAGGACATTCCAGAATGACCTTAGTTTAACATGTATATTTTCTTCCCATTCTGGATGAAGTGCCTCTCTAATTCCACAAAGTGAACATTTTAATTCTGGCTCTTTTGATTGCTCAAAATTTCTTAAATTTTTCCTTGCTGCAAAAATCCTTCCCAAAATGGTAGATGCTGGCTGATAGCTTGCTGAAAGTGATTTTGAATCATTGAGTTTGTTGCATAAGGCCTCCCAATTCTCGTATATCCCTTTTAAAGGGCCAGTTTTTACATTTAAAAGTTGTTCATATTCTTTACCTGCTTGTGTAAAATCAGTACTCCAAGGATAAATGGCCCAAAATATCTCAGATTTAAGGAAATCTTCCTTTTGCCTTTCCCAAATATCGTTCCAAACTTTATTATTACTCAGGCTACTAAAGCTATTTTTTAGCCAGCTTCTTGTCTTATTTTTTAATTCCGGTTCACTGATATCCTCTGTTGCTAAGGAAATAAGCTTATTTAAATTGTTTTTTGATTTAGTTATTGCCTCTTCTACATATGATTTTACGTCATTAAAAATATTGTTTTTTTCTTTTGAAATGCTATCTCTTATTTCTTTCACAGAGTCTTTTTTATTTGAAGGAATTATGGCTGTAAATGCATTTGGAAGATTGGCAACCAAAAGTCTATCTGGATTAATTTTGGAATTTTTATTTCCCTTAATTTCCATTTCAACCCAATCTTCAAAGAGGGGTTGCCCCCTTAAGCTTGGGAATATGATGCAATCTGGTCCAAGCTCTTCAACTATGTATTTTATCCCAATCCACATAAAGTAAGAGAGAAGAAAGCTACCCATCCAAAAGTCCTGAGTCCTTCTTGCTGTAAAGATAAAGTCCTGAGCAGACGCAATGCTAAAAAGAAGAAGAGAAGGTGAAAATTTTGACCCATCAAAAGCTGATGAAACTGCAGAAGAAATTTGGGCCTGGTTTAAAAGAAAATAAGATGGAACCCTTTTATCAATAGGAATAAGTTTAAGTTTGTTTATTTTTTCAGGAACCTTTTTCCAAAGCCTTAAAAATTGCTTTTTTGGTTTTTCATTTTTAACTTCATTAATAAGTTCTTGTAGTTTTTCACAATCTTCATGTTCTAAGCTTACTTCAAAATCATATTTTTCACCTGAAAGTGGATGCCTTATATGGGGAGTGCTCGGCTTACTTAGTTTACGGATAAAAGGAGGAAGTTCAAATTCCTCTATAAGCTCATTTGCCTCCTTTGCTTTATTATTTATACCAGATATGTCTTCCTTACACTTTTCTAAAATCTTATATAAAAATGCCTCTCTTTTTAAATTCCAGTCTACCATATCTCGAAAGCCTCTTTTTTAACTTTTTGTTCCAGAAACTCCTCAACCATGGAAAAATCTGGCTCATTTACAAAGGCTACTTTTCCTTCCTTTTCTACCTTTATTTTTTCGGGAAAAAGCTTTGCTTTCATAAAGATAAACAAAAGGGCATAGTTTTTATCACTAAGCTTTATAACCTTAATAAAAAATGGGGAACCTCGTCTACTGTATTCTCCTTCCTTAGCTCTTTTACCGCCAACATAAGCAGTAGCAAGCTGACGTGCTTTTTTAAATAGATTTTTTATTGTATCTTCTCTAAGTCCAAGTATTTTAAGCTTATTTTGAATACCTCTTTTCCCCAAAGAGAGGATTTGTTTTATTTCTTTGTTACTCTTATCTCGTAGCTCCTTTTTTATTAAATTAAAAAGATGATCTTTTTCAGTAGACCTGTAATAAAACTGAATCGGTAATCCAAAAGCTGGACGGTTTAATTCTGTAGGTTGTATATCTTTTCTTATAAAATCTTTTATTTGTTGATAGTCTGGATTTTGTTTTTTTCTCCAATTCATTAATAAGCATCCAGCTTCATCAATAGTTTCTTGCCAGCTATAAAAACGTTTTTTCCATAGATAAATTTTAGTATTTTGCTTGCTAAGTAGTGTATAATCTGGCAATCCAGAGATATTAGTTTTATCTGGATTAATAATCTTTATTGCCTTATTTAGATTTTCCCCTAAAAACTTCCCTAATCCATTTATATCTTTTTCCTTAGGTAAAAAATTAAGTCCTTCTATCTCCATATCTTCTGCAGGCAATATTGAACCAAATCCCCTTCTTGCCCTACTCCCAATTGCTCCAAGCCAAAAGAGTAGCCAAAGAGAGCCAAAGACGGCCTTTATATCATTATCCGTAGCTCCTTTATAAAATTTTAGAGAGATATCAAATTTGGTTTTCTCAGGGATGACCTTTCTTCCTTTAAGAAAAGGAAGAAAATAAGAAATTCCGCTATATTTATAACTGGAAGGATTAAATGTATCAGAATTTGGTTGAGTTGTTCTTATTTGGAAAACACAGGGCTTTTCCTGACTTCCAAAGATTTTTTCTTCTTTTTGTTTCATTTTATCAGAAAATTCTCCAAAGCCTGCCCTAAACCAAAATTTAAGAACTCCTTTAATAGAAGGTGCACGCATGTCTGCCTCTTTTTGGTTTGAACCAGAAATAAATATAGGGGTTATAACTCTTGCCTTGATAATTTTCTCCATTTGTCTCCCCAGTATTTAGCTTATGTCAAATAAAAAATCAATAGGTTTGCACGAAACACCCTTCCACTCCTCAAAGGAATTCTCGTCTTTAAACCTAACAAATGAATTTCATAAAAAAGAAAGGAGGAAAAGCCCATGCAAGTTTAAGTTTAAGTTTCCACTCCTCAAAGGAATTCTCATTTTTAAACAAGAGACTTAAAAAATTTATAAATCGCTTATCTTTATAAAGTTTCCACTCCTCAAAGGAATTCTCATTTTTAAACATATACAGATGTTTGGGATTTGGGGTGCGTTAGAAGGTTTCCACTCCTCAAAGGAATTCTCATTTTTAAACAGGGAGCAGTAGGATTCCAATTGATTCAAAACCAGAAGTTTCCACTCCTCAAAGGAATTCTCATTTTTAAACAAAAGTAAGAGAGGCTCGCAGAGAGGCTCGCAAGTAAAGTTTCCACTCCTCAAAGGAATTCTCATTTTTAAACTTTTTCTGGAAAAACTTTTGGGAGTTAAAATGAGTTTCTCAAGTTTCCACTCCTCAAAGGAATTCTCATTTTTAAACAGCTGGCCTTGGAAATGCCCACAGCTTCTAGCTTTTGGAGGCCTAATCCCATGGGGGTCCAAATTTTGCTCCATTTTCATCCCAGGTATTATACCAAAAATTGCTTAAAATACCCATTATTTCTACATCCCCAGGGGTCAGCCATTTTTGATACTTTTTCCCAAAAATATCCATATTCAATTTTCAAAGAGCGTCTTAAATATTTTCTT
>Ga0190361_1000329_pt1 | contig 19601 bp, 14 predicted proteins | sample 48721845_MG_FD_161273 | JGI IMG/M metagenome (GOLD analysis project Ga0190361, IMG submission 161273) | Hydrothermal vent microbial mat bacterial communities from Southern Trench, Guaymas Basin, Mexico - 4872-18-4-5_MG | ecosystem: Environmental > Aquatic > Marine > Hydrothermal vents >... | reverse complement strand
ATCACCGCGAGGGGGTAGGGGCAATAAACATCTACAAAAAGTATACAGGCTGCGGCCTGGTAGTAGTGGGATTGGCCCCCGCCGTAGGTGTGAGGTACAACTCGCACCTACGTGGCCCGGGCACTAGCCCGTGGAAGCTGGCCTTGAGCCAGTAAGAATCCCATCCCCTTTAGGGGATCAGGAGTGGGTCAACCTCTTTGCATACGTGATCATGAAATTTGGATCCACTTTGATGTTTCCCTTCTACCGAGACTGGATGTGGTCTTTTATACCATCTGAAAAGAGCGCGCAACTTCACGGTGCTCTCAGTAGTCTTAGAAGATCGATAAAGATTATCAGCCCTTTTCTTGCAGGTTGGCAGGCTCTCGCTCACCCCGTCTTACCTTACATTACAGGAGCTTTTCTCTATTCAATAACGGCTGCTTTGATCCTTGTTTGGAACATCAGGATGAAGGGAGTCAGGAATTGATCATTTTAAACTCAAACGTAACAAGGAAAAATGCGCTCTTTCCCATTCGCCGCTTGCAACTTTTTCAAAACCATAATCAAGATACAGTCTGGTGGGGCCTGATGGATTATTGGAAGAATCGTCACGTGCATAGGTTTCCACGATTCTAAAGCCTCTTTTTCTGATTTCTTCTATTACATATTTCAAGAGAATTTTGCCAAATCCTCTACCTCGGTATCCTTCTTTAACGTACAAGCATGTTATGACAACGCTATCCTCATCTGCGGGTGCTATGAACTTTTCGTATTCTTTAATGTTTGCGATGTATCGAGGTGGAGCAAACTGACAGTAAGCTACGGCTTTGCCATCAACATACAAGATTTTCCCGCAAGAACCGAAAGTTTCCTTCATCTTACTGAACCATTCTGATTTAAGTCTTTCACTATCTTCAAATGTCGTTTTACCGCACCTATCGGGATATTCCCAGTAGATGCAACCTCTACATGGAGAAAACAGATCTTGGAATGTTACATCGTCAATATCCTTGATGTCCACTTTCAGAACGCATCACCTCACAGAATTCAAATATGTTATGATACCTTTTTGATATCTAACGAGAATTCTGTAGGGTATAGAAGGTATTCTTCCCCTTTCCTTGTCTTTTCACAATTCCCATTTCTAACAGTTTTTTGAGAATTCTGTAGACTTTTGAAGGATTCTCGCCTGAAAATTTCGAGATTTCCGACCTACTAAGTGGTCCTTTTTCCTTAAGTATGGATATGATCAGTTCCTGAACATTAATACGAGTCTTAGAAAGAAAAACCCTTTCTCCTTCTCTTTGAAGAAAACCATTTGATTGCAGTCGCTGGATGAAGAACTCGACTTCTTCACTAGATCTCTGAAGAGCACTTGCAAGATCCTTAACACTTATACCTTGCTTGAAATAGGAATGATACACTATGAGTGCTTCTTCCGGAGCGAGTTCTTCATTGATCAGAATCTCTGTTAACTGTCTTTCCCATTCACTGCCTACTATAGTCACAGAAACGCTGCTCTCTGTTACGTTCCAAAGCGGTAAAGGTTTCCCATAAACAGCTTGACCTAAATAGACTTTATCTATTCCTCTTCCGGTTCTTTCAACGATACCAGTGATTCGGAACATTTCTGCAAGGAGAGGATTTCTTGGACGCGGAGGTGTTGAAAGGAGGTTATGAACAGTTACCCCTCTTACAAAACCACCAGGATTATTAACCCTTAATCTACCATCCATGTGTATCTCTATTGAGATAGCACCAAGACTAGCATAATCCCTATGAACAAGCGCATTTGCAAGAATTTCTCTAGTTACTTCCATACCAAAGAGTGGTACTTCATACCTCACACCATTTTTGATAACTTCTCCGATCCCTCGGTTGTACCTTGATATTTCATCGATAAGTTCAAAAATTAGGATGGATAGAGGAGAAATAAAGCGCTTTTGAGATACTAAATCACTTGCTTTGAAGACACTCAATATAACCTCATGATGTGGAATGAATTGATGAATTGCTTCTTTCTTACCAAGAAACAGTAGGCCAGCGAGCGTTAACTTACCATCTAGTGTCACAGCTCCGAGGATCCTTAATAATTCATCCCTAGATACGAATTCAAGGTCAGGATTTCTTCCTCTACAAAGCTTCCATACATGATCTATAGCTTCTTCATCAATTACGGATGCGTTAAGTTCAATTGTCCTCGCTGTGACATCAAGCTTGGTTTCCTCGGAAAGAATTGATATAAGTTCATGAGGATAGAGAGGTACACATGAAGGTCTACCATTACCTCCTAGTATCCTCGTCAGATACTTCCCATAGGATGTAGCTGTCACAAGGGCCTTAGGTACTTCTATAATGATGATCTGTTTTCCTTCGATCTCTTCTACCCAAACCTTTGTCCAAAGCCCGGGAGATGTCCTCGAAAATATCATCGCGCGAAGTTTCTCCGGATTTATGCCCTTTTCATCTCTCGGATAAGGGCATGCACCAGTAACGGTCCCATCATCTTCAACGCCGATCAATAAAAATCCTCCATTTCTGTTAGCAAGGCATACAGCTGCCTCTACTATATCGTTATCAGATAGTGGCCCACGCTTTTCCGATTTGAATTCGATCTCTACACTTTCACCTTTTTCTAGAATCGATTGAAGATCCATCTTATCACCTCAGGTTTTATCATATCACATTCGTTTTATGCAACGAATGATTCGTGACAATGAAACGAATTTACAATTTATTAACAAAAACCAGGATTATGACCACAATCCTTATTTCAATATTCTCATTGAATTCAAAACCGCTATCAAGGCAACACCAACATCTGCAAAAACAGCTTCCCACATGGTGGCTTTTCCAAAGATACCAAGGCTTATGAAGATCAACTTAACACCAAGAGCAAAAATTATGTTCTGCCAAACAACTCTCTTCGTTTTTCGAGATATCCTTATCCCCTCCGGAAGCTTTGATGGCTTGTCATCCATTATGACCACGTCCGCCGTCTCTATAGCTGCGTCACTTCCCAAAGCTCCCATAGCAACTCCAACATCAGCTCTTGCTAACACCGGTGCGTCGTTTATACCATCACCTACGAAAACGACTTTGCCCTTCTCAACTTCTTCCATCAACTTTTCTATAACCTTTACCTTATCTTCTGGTAGGAGATTTGCGTGGAAATCATCCAATCTTAACTGCTTGGCGATTTTCTCTGCTACATCTTCATTGTCACCGGTGACCATGACGATCTTTTTCACACCAAGGTGTCTGAGCTTGGTGATCGCTTTCGGAGAATCTTCTTTCAATTCATCCGATATCACCAAGTAACCCGCATATTTTCCATTGATCACGACGTGAGCAACTGTTCCCCTCACATAACATGTATCGTGTTCTACACTGAATTTGTGAAGGAGTCTATCGTTTCCTACCATAACTTCAACACCATCTATACCTGCTCTGACACCATGTCCTGCTATCTCTTCATATGCTTTTACTTCTCTTTCATCGATCTCTCCGCCGTAAGCTTCCTTGATAGCTTTGGCTATGGGATGATTGGAATGAGTTTCTGCCAACGCAGCGGATCTTATGACCTCTTCTTTTGTAAAACCATTTCTGGTCTCTACTCTTATCACTTTGAAAACACCTTTTGTCAGAGTTCCAGTTTTGTCGAAAGCCACAATTGAAGCTTCGCTCAAGGCATCCAGATAGTTCGAACCTTTAACCAATATCCCCTCTTTTGCGGATTTACCCACACCACTGAAATATCCTAAAGGTATGGAAAGAACCAGAGCACATGGACAGGAAATCACCAGTATCACCAGAGCTCGGTAAACCCATGTCGAAAAAGGATCTCCTGTAAACAGGGGAGGTACAAGAGCTACTAGAAAAGCAAGGCCAACAACGATGGGAGTGTAATAGCGAGCAAAACGTGTTATGAACTTCTCTGTTTTTGCTTTTCTTGTACTAGCGTTCTCAACGAGTTCCAGAATCTTTGAAACAGTGGATTCTTTTAACTCCTTTGTGACCTTCACTGTCAAAAGCCCATTCAGGTTCACCATACCAGATAGAATTTCGCTTCCTTTTTCAACATCTCGGGGAACACTTTCACCAGTTAAAGCGGAAGTATCGACTGTTGATGTCCCTTCAACGATAACACCATCAACAGGTATCTTTTCACCAGGTTTGATGATGATCGTATCGCCAACTTTCAATTCTTCCGGTTTGACTCTCATTATTTTTCCGTCAACCTTGAGATTGGCATACTCAGCTTTTAAGGATAATAGGGATTTTATCGAACGTCTCGAGCGATTCACAGCCAGATCTTGTAAGAACTCTCCTGTTGTATAAAACAGCATAACCGCTGTGGCTTCAGGATATTCTCTTATAAGGAAAGCTCCTATTGTTGCAACGGTTATGAGAAAATTCTCGTCAAAGATGTTACCGTGTATCGAATTGACCACAGCGTTCTTCAAAACCTTCCACCCAACAGGTAGATAACTCGCCAGGAACACCGTGAAAACAAGCATGTTATCGTAACCGTAGTAATAGCGCATCAGTACACCTACAACGAAGAGGACGAGAGATGGGATTATGAGATAAAGCGTCCTTTTCGGATCGTCATGTTCATGATCGTGTTTTTCTTCTCTGTCAACGATTTCAACATCAGGTTTAACTCTTTTCACAATATTCTTCGCCTTTTCAACATCACCTTCGACAAGAAGCTCACTGGTCGCAAAATTCACCTGGGCTGTTTTGAAACCTTCTTTCTTTAACGCCTCTTCTATTTCGTAAGCACAGCTTGCACAGTCGAGTCCTTTTATTTTCAGTTTCTTAAGCATCATCTCCCCTCCATTAGATGTTCGAGGGTTACACGAAGAATGTTCAATATATGCTCATCATCCAAACGATAAAAGACATTTTTACCATCTTTGCGATAAGTAACGATCTTTCGATCTTTCAATATCCTGAGTTGGTGGGATATCGCAGAAACAGAGAGTTTCGTTATGGCAGATAGATCACATGTGCACAATTCCTTTGCTTCCATCAGAGCAAGGAGTATCTTGAGTCTTGTGGGATTTCCAAAAGCATCGAAAAAATCGGCCATCTCAAGAATTCTTTCTTCACTTGGGAGTTTCTCCTGAGCTTTTTGAATCTTATCGCGGTGTTCTTCATAGATCCCGCAAACCTCTGTCATTTTTAATCACCTCAACATTTGAACATTTGTTCAAATATTATTATAAATCCTGTCGTGTGAAAATGCAAGATAAAAAATCAAATATTCGTTGTTTAAGAATTCATTTTGCGTTGAGGAAAAGCTTTTCTCTCACTTTTCCACATTTTTGTTATAATATATAAAGAAATATTATCGCAATAAATATGTTGTTGTTGATATATAGCAATATATATGAGATTTTCATATAGAAACTCTTTCAACATCAGTTGGGTGGAGATGGTTGGCCTATGAGTTTGAGATGGAAACTCCTCCTAGGATTCCTCGCGGTTGCTGCCATAGTGCTGGTTGTGAGTTTTGTGGGGATCAACAGCATAACGAGGCTTGCAAACCTCAGCGACAAACTCGCAAACGAAGAGATGCCAAAACTCAGGGCGAACGCAGTTCTTTCCAGAAACATTTCCGATGTTGTTGGTGATGCAAATTATCTTGCATACAGCACGAAAGCTGCTGGAAGGCAAGAGGCTTACAAATCCATAACGGAGAACGTTCAACTCATTCATCAAAAGCTAGAAGAATTGGATAAATACGACAAATCGGCAAAAGGCGAGGAGATATGGAAAGAGTTGAAACCACTCGTTGTTGAATGGCTCGATAAGATTAATACGTACGTTGAGAGGATGAAAGAATTCGATTCGATGAAGATACTAGATCCAGATGATGTGACAGAGAACGGATACATGTTCGAAGCGGATTACTTGAGCTTCACGAGGGATCTCTCGAATTATATCAAGGGAATCGTATCGACTATGACAGAGACAACAAATCTTGAGAAAACAAGGTTCTGGCAATGGACAAAAACTTACAAAGCGGAGAACGACGAACTCAAATCAGTTATTGAAAATTTGAAAGAGCTGTACGAAAAAGTTTACACAACGGCCCAAACCGTAGTGAGCCTTGTGAAGGAAGGAAGAAATGTCGATGCCATGAAACTGTATGAGACGGAGATTTTCCCAAGGTCTGAAAAGATCATGAGTAACCTCAAAAAAATGAGGGATATTGCAAGAGCTGCTGCTTCAAAGAGGAAAGAAGCCACAAAAATGCTGGCAGATCTTGATGATATGAAAGAAAACATAAAAAAGCTTGCAAGGGAATTTGGAAAAATAATAGACGATATGTCAACGAAAAAAGCGGAGGATATACAAAGGGATGTTCGCTCATCTACTACTCTCATGCTATCTGGTATGGGAATCGGTGTTGCTCTTGCCGTAGTGATAGGTTTTCTCATAAGTAGATCCATAAACAGAAGAATAAACAGCCTTGTGAAGGCGATAGGCATTTTCTCGAAAGGCGATTTGACAGCTGAGTTCGATGTTTCTGGAAAAGATGAAATAGCCCAAATGGCACAGGCTTTGAGTGAAATGGCGCAGAATCTCAGAGAATCAATGGAGGATATAAGACAATCCAGCCTCAACTTGACGGATTTCTCAAAATCTTTGGATGAATTCACATCAAGGCAATCAGAAAGTTTGAATCAGATGGCGGGGGATGTTGAAGAGATAACCTCCATGGCGGAGAACACTTCCTCTTCGATAGAGGAAGTAACATCAGGAGTTGAGGAAATTGCATCGAGTGCTCAGAACCTATCGAACCTTTCACAACAGCTCACAACGATGGCGAACGAAATGGCAGATTCGGCAGGTGAAGGAAGGGAAGCTTTGAACAGAGTCATGAACCTCATCGAAAATGTCGTGGAAAGTACCTCTTCAACAGCGAGTATCGTTGAACAAGTCGCTCAGAAAAGCCAAAACATTGGAGAAATCGTTGAAACGATAAATTCTATAGCGGAACAAACCAACCTTTTGGCTTTAAACGCAGCGATAGAGGCTGCAAGAGCTGGGGAAGCAGGTCGGGGATTTGCAGTCGTTGCGGATGAGATAAGGAAACTCGCCGAGGAAAGCAGGCAAGCAACCGAGAACATCACACAGATATTGAATGAGATACAGCAGAGTGCTACCAGGTCAAGGGATGCGATGAACGAAATGGTGAGTTCCGTTGAAGAGACAAGGGAAAGAGCGGAAGGGGCGATAAAGAAATTCGAAGCAATAACGGATAGAATAAGGGAAGTTTTAGGAATGACTGAAAACGTTGCATCGACGGCGCAAGAGCAGAGTGCAGCGGCAGAAGAAATGGCTTCCGCTATGGACAACGCTTCGCGCTCTGTCACGAGCATTTCAGATAGGATAGCTCAGATAAGTGAGAGCATGCAGAGACTATCTGAGCAATCCGAGGAGCTGGATAAAAAAGGATCCAATTTGAGGGAGATGGCGGAAAGGCTTGCAAATCTTGTAAAGAGGTTCAAAGTTTAAAAGCCCGCCACTGTGGCGGGCTTTTCAATTCACACCGAATGGAAACTTCCCATCATCGATTCTATCTTTCTTTCTGAAACCTTCATTACTTTGGCTTTTTTCAGGAACATTGATTTCCAATCCTTCCAGATGCCTTAGCGTCTTTCTCAACTTGCTGAATATCTCATCGTACAGCATTTCTCTGGCCATCAACTTCCTTGTTTTTTCTTCCTCTTTTTGAGCTTTTTCGAGATCTTCTCTGAGGCTTTCCACACGTTTCTCAAGCCATCTGTACTTACTCTCTAAATACGCAGTCACTTCATGGGTTTTAATGTAAACTCTTTCCCATCTCTTCAAATCGTTTATTATCTTTTTGACAATGGGAAGGGCTTTATCGTAAACATCAAGACTTTTTCGAATGAGTCTGAAATACTTCCTTTTTAGTAACCTTTTCAAAAGGTTTATGAACTCAGAAAGGAGTGTGATGTACTGTAGGACAAGGCTGTAATAATGAAAGAATTCTGAGAATTTCATATTTTCCACTCTCCCTCGAGTTTTCTACTACCACAATCACTTGAGGTTCTTCTTCAATTTTTCTTTGTACATTCTCCTATCAGCTATTTCTATAGCTTCTTTTAGACTTTGAGATTCTTTGGGATAGAGTGAGAAACCCAAACTTACGGATATTTTGAACGAATTACCGTTGACTTTCACAGGTTCTTCAAAAGAGTTTCTGATGCGCTCAATTATAGATTTTAAGATATTTTCATTGGCATTTTTGACTAGAACCACGAATTCATCGCCGCCATATCGAAAAACACCGTCTTCTTCTCTGACGCATTTTCTTATCCTTTGAGCGATGATCTTCAAAGCGTTATCACCTGTGGCGTGTCCGTAAAGATCGTTCACCCGTTTGAAATTATCAAGATCTATGAATATGATTCCTATGTCGGCGTCCTCACTTTTTTGTATCTCTATCTCTAAAGATTTTCTGTTGTATATCTCTGTTATGGGATCTATTCTGGCATCGAGTAGAATTCTGTTTAGATTCAGAATCCTTACCACGACTCTTCCTATGTAGTCGATGATCTTTCTCAAAAGCTCTATCTCGAATTTTGTGATACGTCTTTTTTTGAACCAATCCAGACTCAAAACACCCGAGACTTCATCTCCCAGTATTAGAGGAGCTCCCATCCATGTTATGACCTTAGAAGCTCTGTGCCAGTACGGATACTTTCTGGTATCCTTTATCACCATGACATCCTTTCTCTCCAAAAGCTCCTTTATATTTCTTCCCTCTTTCTGCAAGAATTCAGCGATCTCATCAAGTGGAAAATGGTTCAACCTTTCAGACCATATGTAGAAATACCATCTTTGCTCCTTCGGTGTTAAGAGTAAATTCCATGAATCCGCCTTGAATACTTTAGCCACAAAAGCCAGGATCTCCTCGAGTGCCTGCTTTGGACTCTTCTCCTGCTCCAAATACTCCAAGATGATATCGTTCATGGCCATATTCAGATGGTTCACAATAACTTCCTTGGGACTAAGTATTCTGAATCTTTTGTATATTCCCATTCTCTTTAAAAAAATCAGTGTCCAGATTCCATGATACCCTGCGATCAGAATTATTATAATAAGAAACGCTATGGTTAATACTGTTAGCAACGGAGTCAGGCCCCCTATAATAGATTTTAAAGAAACGAATTTTGTTTTTCTAATGAATATCTTTAAAAATAGTAGTAAATCCAGGTTTAAATGCTGTAACCAACATTATAAATTATTTTGAATTTCGACATGGTGATAGATCAGAGGAAGGTCAATACTGGATGCTTGATGAATCTTTTCGAATGGTATCGACTCATGCCGAACGTGTCATGATCATCTGAACGAAAACATCGGCCAGGTTAGGATCGAACTGTGTTCCCTTGTTCTCGATGATTTCATTCAAAGCTTCCTCAACCGATAAAGGATCCCTGTAAGGTCTTGCACTAGTCATTGCGTCGAAGGCATCGGAAAGAGCGATGATACGAGATTCTATGGGAATTTGCTCCCCTTTCAATCCATCGGGATATCCCCTTCCGTCCCATCTTTCATGATGATGCTTCACTATCTTTGCTATCTCATCCATTCCCTCCACTTCCAGTAATATCTCGTAACCTTTCAACGCATGCTTTTTCACGATCTCATACTCCTCCTCTGTCAACTTTCCAGCCTTGTTTAGAATGGAGCGTGGAACAATTATCTTCCCTATGTCATGAACCAATCCCGCCCAGTATATCTTCCTTATCATACTCTTTTCGAAATGTAACCTTTCAGCGAGATTTGTGGAATACTGGGCAACTCTTTCTGAATGACCTTTCATGTAAGGGTCATAAGATTCGAGCGCCTTGACAAGGGCTATGGCGACATTCTTGTGAAACTTTCCTTCCACTTCCATGTATCTCCTTGCCGCATAGAATCCTGAGATTATCTTGGAGAATTTGTCGACAATCTCAACATCTTGCTCTGTAAATGTTTCCTCGCTTCCTTCAGGTATATCTAAAGAGAAGAATCCTATGAGTTTTCCACCGAATTTCAGTGGGGAGAGTATGGAAGATTTAATAGGCTTTGCGGCTTTAGAGAATTCTTCAAAGAGTTCTGGTGGCATCAGCTCTCTATTTTTATCCATTATCCTATCAACTATTTTTGCCGAATCTATGTTCACAACAGCGTATTCTCTCCTCAGTGGTAGATCTCTCAACTTTTCAATATCATGACCTTTCGTTGTTATGAACATCCATCGGTCACCCTTTATGAGAGACACAGATCCGTATTTGGCTTTTGGAACGAGTTTCAACGCCATATCGAGAACGTTCTCAAGAAATTCCTTTTCACTTGCCTCAAACGTTCCTACCTGAGATGTTAGCACCATTATATCCTGAAACCTATCGAAAATCTCTTGAAGCTCGTTATAAAGAGATCTCATCTGTTCGTTCATCGTATTTATTTGTTGATTCGCCGCATTCAGTTGCTGATTCGCTCTCTGCAATTCCTTCGTTCTTTGAAGAAGTTCCCTTGTTCTGATATTTACAAGCCTTCTTAAAATGATGAGTATTATTAGAAGAAACGCGAGAGAACCTATACTGATAAGAATGAGCAACTTTAACCATTTAGGCATTTTGAAGGATACTTCAAGATACTTAGACAGTGATTTCCAGTATATGGAATTCTTCTGTGATTTCATCTCCTTCAAATATCGATCAATGACAGGTATTATCTTCAAATTAATTGCTGATCCCTTCTTAAAAGCCATTTTCAGATCAACTGGGGCAAATATGATAGGAGTTTCAACGCAGGAATGTTTGTGAGACTCCAACGCTGAGAAAAATCTACTCACAACTCCTGCATGCGCTTTTCCTTCATCTATGTACTTCATAACTTCTTCGTAATTATCTGCCCATACAGCTTTTACATCAACATGAAACTCTTCCAGCATCTTAAGAAATCTTTCAGCGTATACGTCTTTTTTCACAAGAGCTACTGTCAATTCAGATAGTTCAAAGATACTGCTCAGTTGTTTCTTTGCAACGACGACTCCCCAGTTGGAAATGAAAGGCTCGTTGTTGAAATCGTAGATCTTTCCTCTCTCTGCTGTGTACGCTATGGCAGCAAGTGCGTCTATCTCTCCTTCTTTCAACATATTCAAAAGTTTTCCCCATTTGTCGTACACGAATACCAAATCCCATTCTTCTTTGGATGCTATGTACTTCAGTATATCCACGTAAAATCCCTTCGGTGTATTGTTTTCCATATAGCACATGGGATAATCATCGTATATTCCCACTTTTATACTCAAGCAAAATGCAACTAGAGGTAAAAGTAACATAGTTATAACCATTACATGAACCTCATCAAAATAGCGCTGCATATAGAATCACCTAGCTTTTCATACTCTGCTAAAAAATTGAACAGGATAGTTTCAAAACCCTTTTATATATTATCATATTAGGTGAATTTTATCTTATGTGAGTATTAATTCTACGAAAGTTTCTATACATGAGGAACACGAGAAGAAGAAATTGCAATGAACGTTCTTTGAATGAATAAAAAAATAAAAGATATTTTTACAATTTAAATTTTTCGACCAACTTCTCTTACAACAACGGGAAGTAATCTTCCATTTTCAACATCCACGATACCAAGATCAGACATCTTGTAGAAAGGACTCACAGTGAGCGCTAAAACACTGAACAATTTTACTGGTTCTCTATGACGAACACCAGCATCTCTCAATTTAGATTCCATCTTTTGAAATTTGCATGAGACTCTTTCAAAAGGTTCATCCGTGATCAAACCACCAATTGGAAGTTCTAGTAAATGCACTTTCCCATCTATAAATACCGACATACCTCCTTTTGTTTTTATAACAGAGTTTACTGCCTTTACCATGGATTCTATGTCCTTCCCAATGACGAGGATGTTGTGGGAATCATGGGAAAATGTGGTGGCGAATGCCCCTCTTCGCAGGCCGATATTCTCAATAAATCCCACGCATCCTTTGGGAACAACTTCCTTCCTTTTGAAAACCGCTATCATGGATATATCTTTAGAGGCGTCTATAACCGGATATCCATTTTCGAACCTTAAAATACGCTTTGATAAGGTGGTTAAGGTGTTTTCCACATTATCCACCGATATGACATTCACTTCAAGGTGGCCACGATATCCTTTCTTGTACACGCGGAAATTTTCTTTTCTGAACATTTTTAAATTTATGGAATTTGAAAATTCTTCAAAGTTTCTTGTATCCTTCAACATAGATGAGGTGTAGAGAGAACCTTTTATGAAGACTCTGAGAGGCTTTATTTCTTCAATACTTTCTGATATGAAGAAACTTGCCTTCTTACCCGGACTTATCGCTCCTAAATGTCTCAAACCCAGGTAAACAGCTGGTCTAATCGTGACAGACGATATGGCATCTAAAGGGTCCCAACCTTTGGATATGGCCAGATTCACCAAGAGATTCAAATGACCTTTGGCAAGATCGCTTGGGAGGAAATCATCTGTTACCATCAAAATTCTAGATCTGTCTTTCAAACCCATGATGAACTTTATGTTCTCTTCTGTCAAAGATTTTCGCTGTATCATCACGTACATTCCCTTTCGTAGTTGCTCTTCCATCTTACTGGGGTTAGTGAGTGTATGATCCGATCTTATGCCATGGTACAGATAAGAAGATAGATCCTTTCCTCTGAGTGTTGGACAATGCCCTTCTATGCTGAGATTTCTTTCTCTTGCAACGTTGAGTATCTTCAAAAGTCTTTCGTCACCTTCCAAAACGCCGTTGTAATCCATGACCTCTCCTAGGGCTATGACCCCTTCCTTTTCAGACAGCTCCCTGACATCATCTGGCGTTATTTCCGCATTATTGGTTTCCAGATGTTTCCTCGTAGTCGGTACACAACTTGGGATAGCTGTGTATATTTCAAGCGGTTGATCTAAGGCGTTCTCTATCATGAACTCAACTCCTTTTTTGCCAAAAACGTTCGCCATCTCATGAGGATCCTGAAGGACAGCTACTGTTCCGTGAGGAATGACCGCCTGTGAGAAAACTTTTGGTGTCACAAGACTGCTCTCGATGTGCATGTGAGAATCTATGAAGCCGGGGATTGCATATAAACCCTTTAGATCCATCACTTCTCCATCGAGTTCGTCTTTGTAATCTCCTTTTTCTACAAATTCGAAATTCTCTTCAAGAACGGAAAACCAGCCTTTATAAATCTTTTTCTGTATGACATCGACTATCTTTGCATTTTTGAATATCTTTCTCTTCATGTTTCAAGCTCCCTCGAAAGTATCCTTACAGCCTCAAGAGCAACATCTATAGCTCTTTTCTCCCCTTTTCTAAACATTTTCTCCTTTTCAGAGAGCGAAGGCTGTTTTTCCAGCCAGATGTTCGAATCCGTTGCCAGTATAGCTCCAACGTGAAGACGCTTAACACTTCCTATGGTGAAGACTGTTGCGCATTCTTGTTCTGCTGCAACAACACCTGCATCTTTCAGAAATTCATTGAGGCTTCTGTCCTGTTTATAGTACGCATCTCGGGAATAGACTATCCCCATGTAATAGTCGTAACCGAGACTCTCGCACGCCTTTACAAGAGCTGTTGTCACCTCAAAATCGGCAACGGCAGGGAATGGAAGGGGAGCGTAAGCTAGAGAAGTACCATCCCCACGATAAGCGGCGGTGGCTATAACGAGGCTTCCTATTGGTATATTCTTTTGCCTTCCTCCAGCAGATCCAACCCTTATGAAATAGGTTGCTCCTATTCTTGAAAGTTCCTCAACGGCGATGGAGGCAGATGGCCCTCCTATACCGGTGGAGCAGACACTCACAGTTATTCCATCCAGTTTTCCTGTGAAAACCACGAATTCGCGATTGGAAGCGATTTGTTTTACACTTTCCAAGCGTTCAGCGATCCTTCGGGCTCTTCCAGGATCTCCAGGAATCAAAACGTATCTTCCGACATCCCCTTTCCTGCATCTTATATGTTTCTGAATTTCACTCATACACGATCACTCCTCTTTCGAAAAGGCAAGGCAATTTTCAGGATCTACCCTTAAGAAAACAACTTCTTTCTCTCGCCATTTGGCATTTTCTACAGGAATCTCTACTTTCAAATACCCAACATCCGGGACCTTTATGACATACAGTATGTTATCCCCTTGGAAAATCTTGGATACGATCTCTCCTTTTAGAGAATTTGTACTTCTACTTTCCAAAATTTCGAAATTTTTGGGTCTTGCAACCAAGATCACCTTCATACCCAGTGACGATCTATCCATACTTCTAGCTTTTAAAGTTGTGTTTCCCACTCTCACTGTAATCAAATCAATTTCAGCATCCACGACCTCTCCTTCAACAAAATCCTGGAATCCCACAAATCTTGCCACGAACAGTGTTTTAGGATTTAAGAAAAGATTTTCAGGTGTATCGAACTGTTCTATTCTTCCCCGGTTCATAACGGCCACTCTATCTGATAGGGACAGAGCTTCCGCTTGATCGTGAGTAACGTATACGGTGGTTATTCCAAGCTCTTTCTGCATTCTCCTCAGTTCCGCTCTCATCTCAATTCTGAGTTTTGCATCGAGATTCGAAAGAGGCTCGTCCATCAAGAGAAGGTCAGGCTTTACAACTATGGCTCTTGCTATAGCTACTCTTTGTTGCTGCCCCCCCGATAATTGAGAAGGAAGTCTCTCCTCAAAACCCTTTAAACCCACGAATTCAAGCACTTCAGAAACTTTCTTCTTTATTACATCCTTTGGAAATCTTCTTATCTTCAATCCGAAAGCCACATTTTCAAAAACGTTTAGATGGGGAAACAACGCATAATTCTGAAATACGAAACCTATATTCCTCTTGTTCGGTGGAATGTTGTTGTAAACTTTACCATTTATGACTATTCTTCCCCTCTGAACTCTCAAAAATCCTGCTATGACACGAAGCGTCGTGGTTTTACCACAGCCGCTTGGACCCAATAATGACACGAATTCTCCTCTTTCCACATCCAGTGTTAAATCTTTTACGACAAATTCGTTTTTGTGGTAACCAACGGATACATTCTCAAGTTTCAAAAATGCCATTTCCATCCTCCTCGTTTCAGATCATCTTCGATACACCCAAAAGTTTCTGCATCGTCAAAACCACTCCTAAAGTTATGAGAATCAAAAGAGTTGCAAGAGCAGCTATACTTGGATCGTAATAGTACTCCATGTACGTCATCATGACTATTGGGAGTGTACTGATACCCGGTCCCGTGAGAAACAGAGATATAGGAACGTTATTAAAGGATGTTATGAAAGTTAAAATAAAAGCGGATATAATACCAACGGTTATGTTCGGCAGCACCACGTTTACGAACACTCTAAAACGAGATGCTCCTAAACTTATAGCGGCTTCTTCTATAGAATGGGGAAGGTTCAGTATGGAAGAACTTATTATTCTAACTGCGAATGGAAGGACTATAGCGGTGTGTCCTATTAGAAGTGTGGTTCTTATCGAAAAGATTCCCATGATGATGAATATTCTAAGAAGTGCAAGACCTGCAACCATCTGAGGTATTATGACAGGTAATGTTGTTAAGATCTCGACGAATCTTTTGCCTGGAAAATCGAATCGTGCTAGAACGTATGCAACCGGTATTCCGAGTAGAAGGGCCAATAGAGATGCTAAAACTGCTAACCATAGGCTCGTCTCAAAACTCCTTATGAACATTGGCATCGTTATTACCTTTTTGAACCAGTGGAGTGTGAATCCTTTAGGTGGAAAGGAAAGCACTTCACTTTCACTGAACGAGGCTGCAAATATTATGATGAAAGGTCCTATGAGAAATATTATAGCTATTGCGAGCATTATGTATACGAAGATCTTTCCACTCATCTTCTTCCCACCTTACCTATGGATCTAAGGCCTGTGTTTATCAAAAGAGTGGTCAGAAACATCATAACAGCTATCGTTGTGGCCATATCCCAATCCAGAACTACTGCTGCTTTCTGGTAAAGAAGAGTACTCAGCATGAGAACACGACTGCCACCAAGAATAGCTGGTGTCACATAAGCTGTGATGGAACCTGTGAAGACTAAAGTCCCACCTGTTATTAAACCCTCGACACTGAGAGGAAACGTCACTCTCACAAACGTTTGGAACCCAGAGGCCCCAAGACTTCTTGCTGCCAGGGACAAATCTTCAGGGATGTTTTCAAGTGCACTGCTGATTGAGAGTATCATCATAGGCATGAACAACTGTAGCAATCCTATCAAAACGGCTCCTTCAGTGTAAAGCATTCTAACAGGCTCCTCTATTATTTTTGCAGATAACAGGAGGTTGTTCAGCAATCCATATCGCCCAAGAACAGCAAGCCATGCGAAAGTTCTTGCCACAGGATTGGTCATGAGGGGAAGCACCATGAGTGTCATGAACACTGTTTTCAGAGTTTTATTGTTTATAGAAGCTATAGCCAAGGCAGTGGGGTAGGATATGATAGCTGAAAGCCCCGTTACCCACAGACCTATACGTATACTTCTCAAGTAAGCTGTTCGTGAAACGTGATCTTTGAAGAACACGAAATAGTTGAAGAGTATTCCTTCTCCTCCAGATCCACATATACTATCGATTACAACCATCAAAAGGGGTACGAGAAAGAAAACCCCTAAAAATACGAGAGTGGGTAACAGAAGCAAAACATATTTTTTCCCGTGCACTCTCGCCACTTCTCCCAAATGACCTTACTTTCCGATTATCATCTTGTTCCATTTCTCGATCCATTCATCTCTATGCTCGACTATCACGTTTGGATCGAAGAATATCAGCGTTTTTATGTGATCTTCTCCGTAAGTCAATTTCTCCGCAATTTCTTTTGGAACCTTCACGTTCTTGTTGATGGGGGAATCCACAAGATCCATGGCTTCGGCGTATTGAACCTCTTCGCTCAGGATGAAATCGATATATCTATAAGCATTTTCAAGGTTTTTCGCACCTTTTACGATACTCACAGTGTTCAGAAAACCTATCATCCCTTCCTTTGGAACGACCCATTTTAATGGAAGTCCCGTCGCAAGGAGCCTTCCCCATGCAAATCTTGCAACTGGAGCCATCCAAACTTCCCCCATTTTGAAGAGGTTTATGAGCTCCGAAGATCTCTTATAGAAGGTCACCACATTGTCCTTTATCTCAGCAAGCTTTTTGAACGCCACATCCAAACTCGTATCGTCTTCAGAGCCACCCCATATCTTGTTCATTAGCATCATGAACGCAGGACCTTGTGTTATCGTTATATCTGGAAGGCTGATTCTACCTGCAAGATCCTCCCTCCAAAAGTCCTTCCATGAGGTTATAGGTTCTCTAATCTTGTCGGTTCTGTAGACTATCCCGAAACTGAAAACGGTGTAACCTATACCGTAGTGACCTCCTATTGGATCCTTGGCAAAATCGTATATGTCCTTGTAGTTCTTGAGTTTCGAGACATCGATCGGTTGAAGAAGGCCTTTTTTCTTCGCCAGAGCAGCGTAATAATCAACGAAATGAACTACATCGATTTTTGGATCGTTCTTCTGCATTTCCAATTTCGTCAACCTCGTGGAGTTGTTGCCAAGCTCACGAACGATTTCTATACCGTACTTTTCCAAGAAGGGTTTTGAAATGTTCTTGTCAAGGAGATCCAGATTGAAACCCCACGTGGACACGTACACTTTCGACACGCCGAAATACAATCCACTGGCTACTAGAAACACGGCCATCGAAATGATCAAGATGAACTTTCTCATAACCTCTACCTCCTTGGTTTGATTTGGAAGGAAATGGTTTTTCAGTGGTATCTGGAAGAGGATCTCTGAGATTCTAAGTTTACTGGAGGTTATATGGAAACAACGAGTTGTTCTTTGACGGGATTCACGAATATTATACCTACTGTTTTTTAAGCTGAACTTAAAAATCTGTTGATAAGGGATCGATTTTTTTCTTAATAATCATTCCAAGCCTTTAAAATATGCGGAGATTGATTCATTGTATTTTTGGAGTTCCCTCTTCCCATATCCTGGCTATTTCTTTCTCATTCTCTCTAAGTATTTTCAAAAGATATGGATTGAATTTCGAAGAATTTGAAAGGATAACAGTCAATGTATCCTCATGGGATAAGGCATTCTTGTAAGGTCTTTTAGATCGCAGCGCATCATACACATCCACAAGCCCAACGATCTGAGCTTCTATGGGTATCTGATCATCTGACAGACCAAATGGATAACCGCTTCCATCCCACCTTTCATGGTGGTATAGAGCTATGTTTCTAGCGATGGTAAGCCTCTCATCTGAGCCTAGGAGTTCTCCACCCCATATCGTATGCTTTTTTACTATCTCCCATTCCTTGGGAGTCAATGACCCAGGTTTGTTGAGAATCTCTTTCGGTATTTTTATTTTCCCTATGTCATGTAAAGCGGAGTATAGGTATATCTTGTTCACAATACTTTTATCGAAACCGAGCTTTCTTGCAAAAAATTTTGACAATGTCTGAACTCTCCTTACATGATTTCCCGTCATCGCATCGAATCCTTCAACGATGTTCGCTATTTCGGTTACGAAAAATTCATACAAATTCTCTATTTCAAGAGAGTATTTCTCAATTTCCTCATACGCACTTTCGAGTTCTTCGTTGACAGCTCTGAGCTGCTGATAAGATGAATCCACTGTGTTGATCAAATTCAGGATACCTTTGGAAAGGGTTTCTATCTCTTTTATGTTGGTCGATATCCTTTCAGAAGCTACGGTTCTTTCCTCCTCGTATATCTTCATGACCTTCAAAATTTTCTTCACCGGTTTCTCTAGATTCGCTTTTATTTCAACCGATAACTTCTTGTTTATTAAAGCGATGAATATGAGAGATCCTAGAACGATGAATGAGGAGTAAAAGATAGGAACCAGGCTTATCATTAAAAGGGGTGTCTCCTTTAGAATGTAAGTATGTCCAGAAGTTCTCAAAGAAACTATGAGATGACCTGAACGGAGTGATATCCTTTTCGATTTCGCCGGGAGTGGTATCTTCTTCCCTACGAGCTCTTGGTTCGTGTGAAATATTATCGTCCCCTTTTCATCCACCATATACGTATTCTTTCCAAGGATATTAGAAGCTATATAATCGGGTATAAGATCGATGCCGATGGTTCCTATCATGCCACCACTATCATTTAAAATAGCTTTCGAAATACTTATACCAGGTTTTTTGGTAATCATATCAAGGTAGGGAGGAGTAATTACGAACCTTGAGGGATCTTTTCTTGCGAAAATGTACCAGGGTCTTTCCCGAGGATCGTAGTACTTTATCACATCCGTGTAAGGAACAATGTACTTTCTACCGTCTTCCCCTCCAAAGTATATGTAACTCACACTTTTCTTGTAACATTCGAACACATTTCTGAGAGTTAGCAAAAGTTTCTCTTCTCTTCCCGGCAGAAAAATTTCTTTTCTTGTGGAAAGATAGTTCAGAAGGTTCCCATGTTCCTCAATGAGATTTTCCCAGATAATCTTCTTCACCATTAAATCCTGGGATAATTCCTTCTCCTTTAAGTACACTTGATATC
>Ga0190361_1000328_pt1 | contig 19719 bp, 20 predicted proteins | sample 48721845_MG_FD_161273 | JGI IMG/M metagenome (GOLD analysis project Ga0190361, IMG submission 161273) | Hydrothermal vent microbial mat bacterial communities from Southern Trench, Guaymas Basin, Mexico - 4872-18-4-5_MG | ecosystem: Environmental > Aquatic > Marine > Hydrothermal vents >... | reverse complement strand
TTTCTATTTTATTCATTATTCCGCTTAACCCCTTGAAAAAATCTGATTAGGTATATTCAATTTTAAGCCCCGGCTTTTCCAGCTTTCCTTCTTATATGTTCATCTACGTACATAACTCCCTTGCCTTTGTAAGGCTCCGGTTTCCTGAAAGCTCTTATCTCAGCAGCCACCTGACCAACTTTCTGTTTATCAATACCCTCAACTATTATTGTATTTTGATCCGGAATCTCTATCTTAATTCCCTCTGGAATCGGATAATTAATTGGATGTGAATAACCAAGATTCAATACTAGATTCTTACCCTGGAGCTGAGCTTTATATCCAACACCAACAATCTTAAGTGTTTTCTTAAACCCTTGAGTAATTCCAACAACCATATTATTCAAAAGTGCTCTTGCTAGCCCGTATCTAGCCTTATCGTTACTTTTACCCATTCTGACAAAGAGTAACCCATCCTGGAGTTCTACATACCCATCAAAATCTATCCTCTGGGTTAATTTTCCCTTTGGTCCTTCTACAACAGCTATCCTGTCCTTATATTCAACTTTTACACCTTCAGGAATTCTGATTGGTAATCTACCTATTCTGGACATCTCAAATCCCCAAATCCCATATATTTTAGCTAATTTTTATTACACTACCAGATATAACACAGAACCTCACCGCCCACGTTTTGCTCTCTCGCTTTTTTATCGGTTAACACTCCCTTCGAAGTCGAAATAATGGAGGTCCCGTATCCATTAAAAACTCTTGGTATTTCATTTTTCTTCCTGTATACCCTCAGCCCAGGTTTAGAGACCCTACGTATACCATGAATCACAGACTCTCCAGAAGGAGTATACTTTAGATATACCCTTATGTAGGATTTCTTATCCTCTTCTATAAGCTTAAAGTTCTTAATGTAACCTTCATTTTTAAAAATTTTAATAATCTCCATCTTCAACTTGCTGGCAGGTATATCAACTTTCTCTTTCTTTGCCCTGTTGGCATTTCTTATTACCGTTAACATATCTGCAATTGGGTCTGATACACTCACAATCCCACCTCTTTCTAAAAGATTATTCATTTTAAATTACCAGCTTGCCTTGGTTACACCAGGGATTAATCCCTCACTGGCAAGCTTACGGAAACAAATTCTGCACATTTCAAATTTTCTCAAGTAAGCCCTTGGCCTGCCACAGATTTTACATCGATTATATACCCTGGTTTTATACTTCTGAGGTTTCTGCGCTTTAACTATCAAAGCCTTTCTGGCCATCCTTTACCCCTCGCATATTATTGAAAAATTATTTTCTAAAAGGCATACCGAAATATTCAAGTAACCGTCTTGCCTCTTCATCTGTTCTTGCGGTTGTGCATATAATTACATCAAGTCCATGTATCTTCTCGACCTTATCGTAGTCTATCTCCGGGAAAATAATCTGCTCCCTGACACCAACCGCAAAGTTTCCTCTCCCATCAAATGAATCCGGATTGACACCTCTAAAATCTCTCACCCTGGGTAAGGCAATATTAATAAATCTATCAAGAAACTCGTACATTCTGTCTCCGCGTATTGTAACCTTACAACCGATCTCAACTCCCTTTCTCAATTTAAATGCCGCCACAGATCTCTTGGCCCTGGTCTTCACAGGTCTCTGCCCACTTATAAGCGCCAGTTCCTCCATCGCTGTATCGAGCAATTTCTTATTATCTATTGCCTCACCTGAAGTAAAATTTAACACTATTTTCTCGAGCTTTGGTACCTGCATTACATTCTTATACCCAAAATCGGCAATCATCTTATCTACTATTTCTTCATAGTACCTCTTCTTAAGCCTGGGTATTACTTTCTCTGCAGTTTTTGCCATTTATGCTTCTCCTAATCAAACCTTATCAAGTATTTCACCACACTTGCCACAGACTCTCACTCTTTTACCATCTTCAAGCATCTTCTTCTTGACCCTGACACCTCTATCACATTTAGGGCATACCACCATCACATTCGAAATATGAACTGGAGCCTCAATATCAATAATTCCACCTTTAGGATTCTGCTGACTCGGTCTCAGTGTTTTTTTCACCATGTTAAGCCCTTCCACAATTACTCTACCCTTCTTTCTATCCACAAAAAGAACTTTGCCAGTTTTCCCTTTGTCCTTCCCGGTAATCAGCACAACCCTATCATTTTTTTTAACTTTATACCCCATTATCCACTCTCCTAAATAACCTCTGGTGCAAGTGATACAATCTTCATAAAGTTTTTATCCCTCAACTCTCTCGCTACAGGCCCAAAAATTCTCGTTCCTCTTGGATTCATCTGATTATCTATCAAAACAGCCGCATTATCATCAAACTTTATATAACTCCCATCAGATCGTCTTATTTCCTTCTTGGTCCTTACTATAACTGCCCTGACTTTGTCCCCTTTTTTCACTGGAGAGTTCGGAAGTGCACTCTTGACAGAGCATACAATCACATCACCGATTGTTGCATACCTCCTCCCCGATCCACCAAGGACTTTTATACACATTAGCTTTCTTGCCCCACTGTTATCAGCAACATTCAAATATGATTGGCTCTGAATCATCTTCCCTTCCCCTACTTTGCTCTTTCAATAATCTCAACCAGTTTCCACCTTTTCTCTTTGCTTATTGGGCGAACCTCCATGAACTTTACAACATCGCCCACCTTACATTCATTACGTTCATCATGAACTTTATATTTTTTGGATCTCCGCACATATTTTTTATACATTGGATGTTTTTTTAGCTCTTCTACAAGAACCACTATTGTCTTGTCCATTTTGTCACTTACAACTCTACCTATCCAGGTTTTACGGTTCTTGACAGCCACTTCTCTACTCTCCTGAATCTCAGTCAATTTTATACCTCTTCCTTATTTTTTTTCTTTCTTATGCCAAGCTCATACTCTCTTAAAATAGTATTTACTCTGGCTATATTCCTTCGTGTTTCTCGAATTTTAAGAGTATTTTCGAGCTGGCCAAGCATTTTATTAAACCTGAAAACCCGATAATCCTTGATTAATTTTTCCCTGAGTTCTTTTAATTCATCAATTGTCATTTCATCCAGATTAAGTTTCATCTCAAACCCTCTACACTACCATTCTTTTTACAAACTTCGTTTTAATCGGAAGTTTATGGGATGCAAGCCTGAATGCTTCTCTTGCTATTTCCTCACTCACACCACCCACTTCAAACATGATCCTGCCAGGTTTCACAACAGCTACCCAGTACTCCGGACTACCCTTACCTTTACCCATCCTCGTTTCTGCAGGTTTTTTTGTATACGGCATATCTGGAAATATTCTTATCCAGACCTTTCCTCCCCTTTTCATAAATCTTGTTATTGCAATCCTAGCTGCTTCTATTTGCCTGTTAGTAATCCATGCTGGTTCCATAGCCGATAACCCATAATCACCAAAGGCAACTTCATTCCCCAGGGAAGCTATACCCTTCATTCTTCCCCGCTGTTTTCTTCTGTACTTTGTTCTACTGGGCTGTAACATGATATTTTCTCCACACTATATAATTTCTAAAGCCCCATGCAGTTTATCTCGTTTTATTGAATAAGTGTAAAACCCAACAACTAAACTCAAAATGAAAGAATATAATAACTAGCTAGTATAAAATATCTCAAATCAACCTTTCTTTATTGCATCTTTCAAATAGACCGCTCTTTCCTCTAAATCACTGACTGCTTGAAAACAGATCACCCATGTACAGATTATTTATACTGCAGCCGATTTTTTCTTTCTCAGAAGCGTTCCAGCATCCTGTCTGACATCTTTTTTAAACACCTCTCCTTTATTTACCCACACTTTAACACCAATAGTTCCAAAAGTCGTAATAGCTTCGGCAAAGCCATAATCAATATCAGCCCTGAAAGTATGAAGTGGTACTATTCCATCCATATAATGTTCAGTTCTGGCCATTTCTGCACCACCGAGCCTTCCAGAACAGGCTATTTTAATTCCCTCTGCACCTGCCTGCATGGCAGCTGCTATTGCTCTTTTCATTGCTCTTCTAAACGATGCCCTCGCCTCAAGCTGTCTGGCCACGTTCTGTGCTATAAGTTTTGCATCCAGCTCTGGATTCTTTATCTCTTTTATCTTTATCTGGATAGCCTTATCGGTAAATTTCATCAGTTCTTTGCTCAGGCTTTCGACCTCTGCTCCCTTTCTTCCGATAACAATACCGGGTCTTGCTGTATGAATAATCACAGTAATCTTTTCAGGATACCTGATAATTTCAACCTTCGATACCTCACCTGCTTTAAGTCTCTCTTCGATGTATCTTCTTATTTTTAAATCCTCGTGGAGGTTCTTTGCATAGTCCCTTTTACTGTACCATCTCGAATCCCAAGTTCTTATAATTCCCAACCTGAGACCAATTGGATTAACTTTCTGTCCCATCGTTCCTCCCGATTATTTTTTAATCTCTTCGCCCGATACCACAACCTCGATATGGCAGGTTCTTTTTCTTATTCTATCAGCCCTTCCCCTTGCTCTGGGCTTCCATCGTTTTAAAACAGGTCCCTCATTAACTATAACCGATTCTATTTTCACCGTATCTTCGTCTATGTTCTTGTTCTTTGCAATCAGATTTGCAACGGCAGACTCCATAACCCGTGCAAGCATATTTGCTCCCCTTGAAGGGGAAAGCTTTAGCATCGTATGTGCTTCTTTGTAACTCATATTTTTAACAAGATCAGTATATTTTCTTACCTTCCGCCATGAAACCCTCAAATATTTAGCCAGCGCTCTAGCCTGCATATTACACCTCGTTTATTTTACTCTGGACGATTTTTCAGAACCTGCATGTCCTTTAAAAATTCTTGTTGGTGCAAACTCACCGAGCTTATGTCCAACCATATTTTCAGTTATAAATACCGGGAAAAACTTTTTGCCATTATACACATTAAAGGTATGACCTACCATTTCAGGGAAAATGGTAGATCGTCTTGACCATGTCCTTATAACCTTCTTTTCTCCCGTCTTGTTAAGTTCGAGGACCTTCTTGTACAACTTTTTATCTATGTATGGTCCCTTTTTCACCGATCTGGACAAAGCGATTACCTCCTCCTAGTAAGTTTTAACATTGCTATCTCTTTCTCGGAGTTACAATATACTTATCAGAAGGCTTATTTGGTTTTCTTGTTTTATAACCCTTCGTGGGCTTACCCCACGGCGTCACAGGGTGCCTTCCACCAGAAGTCTTTCCTTCTCCACCTCCATGTGGATGGTCAACCGGATTCATTGCAACTCCTCTTACTTTAGGCCTTCTGCCAAGCCACCTACTGCGTCCAGCTTTGCCAAGAGAAATGTTAAAGTGATCTTTGTTACCAAGTTCTCCAACCGTTGCATAACACTTCTCGTGGAAAAGCCTTGTCTCGCCTGACGGAAGCCTGACAATACAGTACTTCTCTTCCTTACCAAGAATCTGAGCAAAAGTCCCTGCAGAACGGGCTATCTGCCCACCCTTACCGGGATACAATTCAAGATTATGGATTATTGTACCAACAGGCATATTTCCTATAGGCATAGCATTGCCTATTTTAACCGGAACATTCTCCCCAGCTATCACTCTATCGCCAACTTTCAGCCCCTCTGGAGAAAGAATATATCGTCTTTCCCCATCCATATAACAAACAAGAGCAATCCAGGCACTTCTGTTCGGATCATACTCTATCGATTCAACCTTGGCCTCTATACCTCTCTTATCTCTCTTAAAATCTATTATCCTGTAAAGTTTCTTGGCCCCTCCACCCCTTCTTCTGAGGGTAATTCGTCCCTGGTTATTTCTCCCACTTATGCGTTTTTTACCCACCACCAGCTTCTTGTAAGGTTCATCAGCAGTAATCTCTTCTTTTGTAACAACTGTAAAAAACCTTCTTCCAGGAGTTATCGGTTTATAAGCCTTAATTCCCATTTTTCACTCTCGCTTTTGATTTTTTATATGTTTGTAAATTTCTATAGGTTCTATAAGTTACCTATAATCTCCCCTGTTTATTTGGCACCTTCAAAAAACTCTATCTTGTCTCCTTCTTTCAAAGTAACAATAGCCTTCTTCCAGGAAGAGGTATACCCGTATCTATACCTCTCTCTTTTCCTCTTACCCTTGACATTTATCGTATTGCAGGCAATTGGTTCTACTCCAAATATCTCTTTAACCGCCTGCATGATCTCTTTCTTATTTGCTCTTTTATCTACTTTAAAACAGTATTTATTCTGTTGCTGAAGTTCTGTGCTTTTCTCTGTAATTATGGGATGTATGATTATTTCTGACTTTTTCATTTCTAGAACCCCACAAGTTATTCACTACTGTATTTTTCATTTAAGAGTTTTACAGCACTTTCCGTTAGCAAAAGTTTATCAGCGTAGAAAAGATCTTTCGTATTAAGCAGATTAGCATTGAATATCTTTATCCAGGGAATATTTCTACCTGCCCTTTTTGTGAGCTCGTCGGTATCTCCGTTTATGAATATAACCCTTTTTCTCGCCTCTTCTTCAATCAGGCTTGTGGCAATCCTGAAAAAATCCCTCGTCTTGCCCGACTCTACCCTGAAATCCTCTACCACCTTCAATTGCTGATTCTGTGCCTTGAGAGAAAGCACAGATCGTAAAGAAAGCCTTTTCATTTTTTTAGGAACTTTAATCTTATAGCTCCTCGGTTTTGGACCAAAAACTATACCACCACCAACCCATATGGGACTACGCCTTGAACCTGCCCTTGCCCTGCCCGTTCCTTTCTGTCTCCATGGCTTTGCTCCACCACCTCTAACCTCAGCTCTCGTTTTTGTCGAAGCCGTTCCGACCCTGAGGTTCCTCAATTCAGCCCTGAGCACATAGTAAATACAGGACTTATTCGGCTTTATATTGAACACCCTGTCATCAAGCTCTATAGTCCCTTTTTCACTGCCATTTATATCATAAATAGGTACTTGCATTTTCTGATCCATTAATTTGTAAAGAATTTTGTTTTTTTAACAAATCTATTGCATTCACATTGATTTTCACATTTCGATTTTTATATTGATAGGAGTTAGATCAAAGTCGACTACTGCTTTATTTCCACATCAACACCAGCCGGTAATTCCAGTTTCATAAGAGCATTTATTGTTTCATTAGTTGGATTAATAATATCTATGAGCCTCTTATGAGTTCTCATCTCAAACTGCTCCCTCGATTTTTTATTCACATGCGGGGAGCGCAGTACGGTAAACCTGCTTATTTTTGTTGGCAGAGGCACAGGCCCGGATACCTTTGCCCCTGCCCGGGTAACCGCATTTACAATAGCCTTTGCAGACTGATCTATCAATTCTGCATCAAATGCCCTTAATTTTACTCTGATCTTCTGTACTTCCATTTTCTCCCCTACTCTATAATTTCAGTTACAGCACCAGCACCGACCGTTCTTCCACCTTCCCTGATAGCGAACCTCATTCCCTTCTCAAGTGCGATTGTATAAATAAGTTCAATTTCCATCTCGATATTATCACCGGGCATTACCATTTCAACGCCCTCGGGAAGTTTTATAACACCAGTAACGTCAGTTGTTCTAATGTATATCTGAGGCCTATAACCGGAGAAGAAAGGTGTATGCCTTCCACCCTCCTCTTTGGTCAATACGTAAACCTGAGCTTTGAACCTCTTATGAGGCGTAATTGAACCAGGAGCAGCAACCACCTGTCCCCTTTCAACTTCTTCTCTCTTAACTCCTCTGAGAAGTATGCCTATGTTATCCCCGGCAATTCCTTCGTCTAGTACTTTTCTGAACATCTCAACACCAGTTACAACTGTTTTAATTGTTGGCCGGATACCTACAATCTCAACCTCATCGTTTACCCTTATTTTACCTCTTTCAACTCTTCCCGTTACAACAGTTCCACGACCGGAAATTGAAAAAACATCCTCAATTGGCATGAGGAAAGGTTTATCAACATCCCTCTGGGGCTGAGGAATATACTCATCCAGCGCATCCAGCAACTCCTGAACACACTTTGTGGCTTCAGGGTCCGTCGGATTATTCATTGCATTAAGGGCACTACCCTTAATCACAGGAACTTCATCCCCGGGAAAACCATATTCTGTTAATAGATCTCTAACCTCCATTTCAACCAGCTCAAGAAGTTCCGGATCATCCACTCTATCGATCTTATTAAGAAACACCACCATCGCCGGTACATCTACCTGCCTTGCAAGCAGAATATGCTCTCGAGTCTGAGCCATGGGACCATCATCCGCTGCAACAACCAGAATAGCTCCATCCATCTGTGCTGCACCGGTAATCATGTTCTTTACATAGTCTGCATGACCCGGACAGTCGACATGCGCATAATGCCTTTTATCAGTTTCATACTCAACATGCTGGGTCTGAATGGTAATACCCCTCTCTTTTTCCTCAGGAGCATTATCGATTTCCTCAAACTTTTTCTCCTGAGCCAGACCTTTCCTCGCCAGATAAAGAGTAATAGCCGAAGTTAAAGTTGTTTTACCATGATCCACATGCCCGATAGTTCCCACATTAACGTGTGGTTTCTTCCTTTCGAATTTTTCTTTAGCCATTTAATCCTCCTATAGGAACTAACTTACTAATTTTTTTGGATTACCAACGATAATCCATTTTTGAAAAACTGAGCGATTAGAAAATTATTAAAAAAAATGGAAAACATCAATATTTTTTTTATTATCCCAATAAAATATCTATTTCTTGCCAATTACTATTTCTTCATTTTACTATTTTTTCTTACTATTTCTTCAGCGCTTCACCAACGCTTTTATTAATAATCCCTTCAGCAACCGTCTTCGGAACCTCGAGATAATGTGAAAACTTCATCGAATAATTTGCCCTTCCCTGCGAATAAGATCTGAGGGAAGTGGCATATCCAAACATCTCTTTTAATGGACACTGTGCAGATATCCTTTTACCATGAGGTCTGTCTTCAATTCCCTGGATCTTCCCTCTACGCGCTGACAAATCCTTTATTACATCCCCCAGGTACTCTTCGGGTGTTATTATTTCAACATCCATTATTGGCTCAAGCAGCACAGGCTGCGCTTTACGAAGACCCTCTCTACAGGCATTCATAGCAGCGATTTTAAACGCAAGTTCTGAGGAATCAACCTCATGATAGGAACCATCAACAAGAGTGGCCTTGAAATCAATTACCGGATACCCTGCGAGAACTCCATTCTCTGCCGCTTCTCTTATTCCTGCTTCAATAGCAGCCATAAACTCTTTCGGAACTCTGCCGCCAACAACTCTATTCTCAAAGATTATTCCTGCTCCAGAGTCAAGTGGTTTAAACTCAATCACAACGTGCCCGTACTGCCCATGTCCACCGGTTTGTTTGATATGCTTACCTTCAGCTATCGAACTGCTCTTAATTGTCTCACGATACGCCACTTCTGGTTCACCAACAACCGCCTCCACTCGAAACTCTCTCATAAGCCGATCAACAATTATCTCAAGATGCAATTCTCCCATGCCAGATATTATGGTCTGACCCGTCTCCTCATCTGTTCTTACCTTAAAAGTTGGATCTTCCTCAGAAAGCTTTGTCAGTGCAATGGACAACTTATCCTGATCACTGTTTGACTTTGGTTCGATTGCGATTGAGATAACAGGTTCCGGAAAACTCATTTCCTCAAGCACAACAGGATCTTCAACATCACACAGGGTATCACCGGTAGTCACGTTTTTCAGTCCAATAGCAGCAACTATATCACCCGCATAAACATCATCTCTATCCTGTTTTTTATTGGCATGCATCTGCACGATTCTACCAATCCTCTCCCGTCTATCCTTACCAGAGTTATATATAACCTGACCTGGCTTCACCGAACCACTGTATACCCTGAAAAATACAAGTTTTCCAACATACGGGTCTGTCATTATTTTAAAAACAAGTGCTGTAAAAGGCTCATCATCCGAGGCCAATCTCTTAACCTTTTCACCCGTTCTCACCAGATAACCTTCAATTGGTGGAACATCCACAGGCGACGGAAGATAATCAACCACAGCATCGAGAAGCTTCTGAACACCTTTATTCTTAAAAGCAGAACCAACCAGTACAGGAAACACCTTACACCGGACAGTGGCTCTACGAAGCACCCTTTTAATCAAATCTATTGGAATATCCTCTTCCGATAGATAAAGCTCAAGCAGCTCATCATCATAATCTGAAAGTGTTTCTATCAGCTCTTCCCTCGCCTGGACCACCTCTTCCATCATAAAATCTGGTATTTCAACCTCCCTGAATGTACTGCCCAGCGTATCATCATCCCAGATATATGCCTTCTTTTCTATTATATCTAAAACTCCCCTGAAGTTATCTTCTTTCCCATATGGAAGCTGAATGGGCACCGCCTTTGCTCCAAGACGTTCCCGGATCATCCTTACAACATTTTTAAAATCAGCTCCCTGTCTATCCATCTTATTAACAAATACAAGTCTGGGTACTCCATACCTGTTAGCCTGGAACCATACAGTTTCACTCTGAGGCTCAACCCCTCCAACGCCACAGAATACAGCTATTGCTCCGTCAAGAATTCGGAGGCTTCTCTCAACCTCCACCGTAAAGTCAACATGACCCGGGGTATCTATTATGTTTATCCTGTGGTCCTTCCAGAAAAGTGTCGTTGATGCACTTGTAATCGTTATTCCCCTCTCCTTTTCCTGCTCCATCCAGTCCATCTCAGCTTCACCATCGTGCACCTCTCCTATCTTATGCTTCCTGCCCGTGTAAAAGAGCATTCTTTCAGTAAGGGTTGTTTTTCCCGCATCTATATGAGCCATTATGCCGATATTTCTGTTTTTCTCTATTGGATATACTCTAGCCATTTTCCTTACCTACCACCTGTAATGCGCAAAAGCTTTATTGGCTTCAGCCATCTTTCTCGTATCATCCCTTTTCTTGATGGCACCACCTGTGTTGTTGTATGCATCCATCAGCTCTGCTGCAAGTTTCTCACTCATGGATTTCCCATGCCGTGCCCGTGCATAAAAAATAATCCACTTTATTGCAAGCGAAACCTTCCGCTCAGGTCTTACCTCAACCGGAACCTGATATGTTGCACCACCTACCCTTCTGGACTTTACCTCCAGCTCCGGTTTAACATTATCAAGAGCTTTATTAAAAACCTCGAGAGGTGGCTTCTTCATCTTTGCCTCAATAATGTCAAAGGCCCCATAGAGTATTCTCTGAGCCAGACTCTTCTTACCATTTTTCATTAGATTATTTACAAATTTAGATACCAGTACAGATCCATATTTCGGATCAGGCATTATCTTCTGCTTTCTCGTATAATGTCTTCTAGGCATTTTTACTCCTCTGAAATTCTTAAACTTATAGTGAATATTTCGAATTAGTAAAACACAAGCAAGTGGCAAAAAATTAGCCGGTTTACAGCAGAAACCGGCTCCCTTCAAGGGACCTCTACGGGCTAACCCGTTGGTTTCTCCTTGAACAAAATCAGGAAAACTGATGTATTAAACTTTATATTTAGGGCGAACTTCAAGTTTTCATTATGAACCGCAAATTATTAATACAAAATAGAGAAATCAAAAAATATTGATTTAAATTGTTCGAAGTTCGCCGGCACTACGACATTTCTAGTTCTGCTTTGCATTCGGATTTCTATTATTCAGAAAACTCGACATTCGTTCTATTTATATATAACTAGGCTTTGGGTTTCTTAACCCCGTATTTTGACCTTGCTTTTCTTCTGTTTTCTACGCCAAGTGTATCAAGAGTACCACGAATAATGTGGTACCTGACACCTGGTAAATCTTTAACCCTTCCACCCCTTATCAAAACAACAGAGTGTTCCTGAAGGTTATGTCCAATACCAGGAATATATGCCGTAACTTCTATACCATTAGATAGCCTCACTCTCGCCACCTTCCTAAGGGCGGAGTTTGGCTTTTTAGGCGTAAAAGTCATTACCCTTGTGCACACCCCACGTTTCTGGGGGCAACCCTGCAGTGCTGGTGCACCGGTTTTCTTTACTATCTTTTTTCTTCCCTTTCTGACAAGCTGATTTATTGTCGGCATATATTGCTCCGCTAAATGTTAAGCGAAAGATAATTAAACATCTATCTTAAGTCAATATTTTTAGCAAATCAGCATAATGTATTATCAGAAATCAGAATACTGCACCCCCGACTTCTTCCTTTTTCACATCCACCACGCCCTCTATCTTTTCTTTTATCTCCTCCGGGAATTCCATATCACCTGGTTCTTCTCTGTACAATTCAAGATTCTTATAGTATTTGATTCCAGTCCCGGCCGGAATTAGATGACCAATGATCACATTCTCTTTCAACCCTCTTAGATGATCAACGCTTCCCTTTATCGCTGCGTTGGTAAGTACTCTGGATGTCTCCTGGAATGAGGCCGCAGAGATAAAACTATCGATATTGAGCGCTGCCCTTGTTATTCCGAGAAGTACCGGTTTTGCAATAGCGGGGCTTCCACCCAGCTTGACCACTCTTTCGTTCTCCTGCTTAAAAACATGCTTGTCAACCTGCTGGCCAACTATAAAGTTAGTGTCTCCAACATCCACTATTTCAACCTTCCTCAACATCTGTCTTACAATTACACCTATATGCTTGTCGTTAATATTTACTCCCTGCATTCGGTAAACTTCCTGTATCTCATTCACAAGCCAGCTCTGGAGGGCCTGCTCTCCCAGAATTTGCAGAATATCATGGGGATTCATAGCACCATCGCAAAGTGGGAAACCAGCCTTAACAACATCTCCATCCCTCACAGTAATATGCTTGCCAAGAGGAATAAAATGTTTGAACTCATTACCATGCTCATCCTCGACAATAATTACCCTCTTCCCTTTTGCAATTGGTCCAAATCTAACAGTTCCATTAACCTTTGCCAGTACCGCCGAATCCTTGGGCTTTCTTGCCTCAAACAGGTCTGCTACCCTTGGCAGACCTCCCGTAATATCTTTTGTCTTCGCTTGACCTCTCGGTATCTTCGCAATTACCTCGCCTGCACTGATCTCCTGATTATCCTCAACCATCAGGTATGCACCGCCAGGTATATTATAACTGATAAGCTCATTACCCTCATCATCCACTATTACAACCTTTGGCTGGAGTTCTTCGTCCTGAAAATCCATTATGATGTTATTTATAACTCCAGTTACTTCGTCTATTTCCTGCTTTACAGTAGTACCGGAGATAATGCCCATTAGCTGTACTTTTCCTGAATACTCAGTAAGGATGTGTTCAGCAAAGGGGTCAAATTTCGTCAGTGGAGTTTTCTCATCAACTATATCTCCCTCTTTGACGAGTATTTCTGAACCTGTTTTCATTACAATCTCATATGGATCTCCCAGAAGTAGAAGCATTCCATCAACTATCTTAGCCCTTGCTCTCATTGTTGTTTCAACATCCATACTTTCTTTCTTGGACCTCGCCACCACATGACCCGGTTCAAGAAACTCACCATCTTCAACAAACGGTTCAAAATCATCAAGTGAATACTGATGATAAATCCTCTGAACTGTAATAACTCCCCTTCTTGGAATAACAGTTTTTCCATCTTTTCTCTTAATGAACTTTCCTTCAATCTTTTTAACATAGACGGGATAATTTAACCTGATCATGTTTTCTTCTGTCTTTCGAGCCGCTGTACCACCTATATGGAATGTACGCATTGTAAGCTGTGTACCGGGCTGTCCTATGGACTCTGCAGCAACTATTCCAACAGCCTCACCAATATCAACGGTCTTTTTTGTTGCAAGGTTTCTACCATAACATTTTACACATACACCATGGGGAGACTCGCATGTGAGAACTGTCCTAACCTTAACCTTTTCAATCCCGGAGTTTTCAATTCGCCTTGCAATCTCCTCTGTAATCTCCTGATTCGCCTCTATTATTATTTCTTTAGTTCTGGGATCCCTCACCCTGTCTACCGTATATCTTCCAACAATTCTGTCGTATAGAGACTCAATTATATTATCCTCTTCTTTCAGAGCACTCATCTCTATTCCGTTAATCGTACCACAATCCTCTTCCGTTACAACCACATCCTGTGCTATATCAACAAGCCTTCTTGTTAGATATCCTGCATCTGCCGTCTTCAGAGCGGTATCTGCAAGACCTTTTCGTGCTCCATGAGTGGAGTTAAAATATTCCAGTACCGTCAATCCTTCCTTGAAGTTCGATTTAATGGGAAGTTCGATTATCTCACCGGAAGGTTTGGCCATTAAACCACGCATTCCGGCAAGCTGCCTTATCTGGGTCTTAGAACCTCTTGCCCCGGAATGAGCCATCATATAGACTGGATTAAACCCATTCTTATCTTTTTTAAGTTCTTCCATCATTACATCAGCGATTCTCTCGTTAACCGCAGTCCATATATCTACAACCTTATTGTACCTCTCCTCATTTGTGATAAGTCCATTGCGGTACTGCTCATAAACTTCAGCTACTTCTTTTTCCGCTTTCTCTAGAAGTACCTTTTTCTGAGATGGGATCTTTATATCTTCCATTCCTATTGTCACACCAAAGTACGTGGCATATTTAAAACCAAGATCCTTAATCTCATCCAGCATCTTAGCTGTCACTGCTGCACCAAATTTATCATAACAGGTACTCACCAGAGAATTGAGTTCTTTTTCTCCAAGTGCATAATTCAAAAATTCCATCCCCTTCGGCAGAACCGAGTTAAAAACAACCCTTCCTGGTGTAGTTTCGATTTTCTCCCATCCATTTCCATTATTTAATCTGAGAATTATCTTCTCATGGTAATCAACCACACCGTTTTCAATTGCTACAAGAACTTCTTCTGGAGAACCGAAATACTTCTTTTTCTCGGAATCCTTCGTTGGATCTTCTTTTGTAAGATAATATATGCCAAGAATCATATCCTGTGTTGGACTCACAATTGGGAGACCATTTGCTGGATTGAGCAGGTTTTTCGAAGAAAGCATAAGTATCCACGATTCAATTTGAGCTTCAAGCGAGAGTGGCACATGAACAGCCATCTGATCGCCATCGAAGTCAGCATTAAAAGCATGACATACAAGAGGATGCAGCCGTATGGCCTTTCCTTCTACGAGCACAGGTTCAAAGGCCTGGATTCCCATCCTGTGGAGTGTGGGGGCTCTATTAAGCAGAACAGGATGTTCAGAAACAACCTCCTCGAGCACTGACCATACCTCGGGCGCTCTCTGCTCAACCATTGTTTTGGCTCTTTTAATATTGTAAACAATACCCTTGTCAACCAGTTTTTTCATGATAAATGGCTTGAACAGCTCCATGGCCATTAACGCAGGAAGACCACACTGGTGCATCTTCAACTCAGGGCCAACCACTATAACCGATCTACCAGAGTAATCAACCCTCTTTCCAAGCAGGTTCTGTCTGAACCTACCCTGTTTGCCTTTGAGCATATCAGCAAGCGATTTCAGAGGTCTATTTCCCGGCCCTCTGACAACTCTCTTCTTTCTGCTGTTATCGAACAGAGCGTCTACCGCTTCCTGAAGCATTCTCTTTTCATTTCTTACTATTATTTCAGGCGCATTAAGAGCTATCAGTCTTTTTAACCTGTTGTTTCTATTTATAACCCTTCTATAAAGATCATTTAGATCTGAAGTTGCGAACCTACCTCCATCAAGCTGAACCATCGGACGAAGCTCCGGGGGTATCACAGGTATAACATCAAGGATCATCCATTCCGGCCTGTTCCCGGATTCCCTGAAATCCTCCACTATCTCTAATCTCTTTAATATCCTCTTATCAGTTTTTGTTCCCTTCTCCATCATTTCAGCCCGAAGCTCAGCTGCAAGTGCATCCAGATCCAGATTTTTCAGCAGCGTTTTAATCGCATCGGCACCTATGCCGGCTGTGAAACTCATTCCAAAACGTTCCCTGTATTCTTCATACTCCTCTTCTGTAAGAAGTTGCATCTTCTTCAGATCAGTATCGCCGGGATCTATCACGATGTATTTCTCAAAATACAGGACACTTCTGAGCTCAGTCATCGAAAGATTTAGAAGAAGTCCCATTCTCGATGGCACACTTCTGTAAAACCATATATGCGCAACGGGAGCCGCAAGTTCAATGTGGCCCATTCTTTCTCTTCTAACTTTGAAATGTGTAACCTCAACTCCACATCTATCGCATACAACTCCCTTATATCTTATGCTCTTGAACTTTCCACAGTAACATTCGTATTCCTTTGTTGTTCCAAATATTTTCTCGCAAAAAAGCCCATCCCTCTCTGGTCTAAGTGTCCTGTAATTTATTGTTTCAGGTTTTTTGACCTCACCGTATGACCATTTTCTGATCTGGTCTGGTGAAGCCAGTTTTATCTTTATCCTTGAAAACTCGTTGAGCTTTTTCATTTATTTACCTCTTGTCTAAAATTTTAAACGTTTGTTTCAAGAATTTTGTAATTTCTATGTTCTATAAGCTCTTCATCTCTCTCTGTAAGCGGTATTTGATTTCCATCCTCATCGTAAACCGTAAGATCAAGACACAACCCCCTGAGTTCCTGAACAAGTACGTTGAATGATTCTGGAATCCCAGAAATTGCAATATTCTCTCCCTTTACTATAGCCTCGTACATTTTGGCCCTTCCAGTCATATCATCCGATTTTACCGTTAAGAGTTCCTGCAGGTTGTTGGCTGCTCCATAAGCCTCGAGAGCCCATACCTCCATCTCCCCAAGTCTCTGACCTCCAAACTGGGCCTTTCCTCCAAGCGGTTGCTGTGTAACAAGGGAGTAAGGACCAGTTGACCTTGCGTGGATCTTGTCATCAACAAGATGGGCAAGCTTAAGCATATATATAACACCAACCGTAACTTCATTCTTGAAAGGCTCACCGGTCAGACCGTCATAAAGCTTTGCCTTACCATCTGCAGGAAGACCGGCCTTTTTCAGAGCCTCCTCAATCTGTTCCCACTTAGCACTCTGAAATACAGGGGTGCTTATGTATACATCAAGCTTATCCGCTACCCATCCAAGGCTTGCCTCAAGTATCTGACCCAGGTTCATTCTTGATGGAACACCAAGTGGATTGAGCACTATATCGATTGGGGTTCCATCTTCAAGGAATGGCATATCCTCCTCTGGCAGAACCCTGGAAACAACACCTTTATTTCCATGTCTTCCTGCGAGTTTATCACCTTCCTGCAACTTCCTCTTTGCCGCTATATATACTTTTACAACCTCTTCGACACCAGGTGGAAGTTCATCGCCATCAACCCTTCTCAAACGTTTCACATCTATAACAGTTCCTTCGGTTCCATGGGGAACTCTCAGACTTGTATCTTTAACATTCTTCGCCTTTTCTCCAAATATTGAGTTAAGAAGCTTGTATTCTGGTGTTACGTCTGTTTCTCCTTTAGGTGTCACCTTACCCACAAGTATCGAACCAGGCTTTACCTTTGCACCTATTCTAACTATCCCTTCTTCATCAAGATCCTTGAAAGCTTCTTCACTTACATTCGGTATATCCCTCGTAATTGTCTCCATTCCAAGTTTGGTTTCCCTCACCTCGACCACGAACTCCTCAATATGGATGGAAGTAAAGCTATCATCCTTCACAATTCTCTGGCTTATAAGAATTGCATCCTCGAAATTAAACCCCATCCACGGCATATATGCAACTAACACATTTCTGCCCAGCGCAAGCTCTCCCTTATCTGTAGAAGGTCCATCGGCTATTACGTCATCCTTATTGACCCTATCACCAACCTTCACAAGAGGTTTCTGATTGAAACAGGTATCCTGGTTCGTCCGCTTATACTTAATGAGCCTGTAAACATCCACTTCATCGCCATCACCGGGTTTTATCACTATCTTCCTCGAATCGACATAAACCACTTTCCCGGATCTCTTTGCCTTTACCAAAACACCCGAATCGTAAGCCGCTTTCAATTCGATTCCGGTTCCAATTCTGGGTGCCTGAGGCCTTACAAGCGGAACAGCCTGCCTCTGCATATTGGAGCCCATCAGTGCTCTGTTTGCATCGTCATGCTCGAGAAACGGAATTAGAGAAGTTGAAACACTTATTATCTGACTGGGAGCTACATCGATATACTGGATTTCCTCAGGCCGCACCTGGAGGAACTCTCCCCTGAACCTTGCTGCAACATAACTATCGAGAAATCTTCCGTCCTTTCCAATTCTGGCATTTGCCTGGGCAATTTTATATTTCTCCTCATCCATTGCAGTGAGGTATTCTATTTTTTTGGTTACTCTTCCATTCTCAACCTTTCTGTAAGGAGTCTCGAGGAATCCGAACTCATTAACCCTTGCATAAAGTGCAAGGGAAACAATCAACCCGATATTTGGTCCCTCAGGGGTTTCAATTGGACACATCCTGCCATAATGGCTATAATGAACATCACGAACCTCAAATCCTGCCCTTTCTCTCGAAAGTCCTCCCGGACCAAGCGCATTTAACCTTCGCTTATGGGTTAGCTCTGATAAAGGATTAACCTGATCCATAAACTGAGAAAGCTGACTTGATCCAAAAAACTCTTTTATGGCTGCTGTTATAGGTTTAATGCTTATCAGATCCTGGGGCCTCAGGGTATCGGCCTCCTTCAGGGACATTCTTTCCTTTGCGATTCGCTCCATCCTGGCAAAACCTATCTTAAGATGATTCATAAACAGCTCACCCACCGAACGAACCCTTCTATTGCCAAGATGATCGATATTATCTATAGTGCCTTCACCAATGTAGACCTTTATCAGATATTTCATCGTATTTATAATGTCATCTTTTCTCAGGACTCTTTCTTCTACATTGTCATCGTAACCAAACTTTTTATTCAGTTTGTATCTTCCAACTCGCCCCAGGTCATATCTCTTTGGATCAAAGAACAAAGTTGAAATATCCCTCTCAGCATTTTCGAAAGTAGTTGGCTCACCCGGATGTATTACTGAATAAATTCTGATTATGGCATCTTCTCGTGTGGGTTCATCTTTGAAAGGATTATCCGGGTCTTTTGGAAAATCTTCTTTATCAAGGCAATTTATAATAACCGTTGAGTTCAGGCTATCAGCAGCTTCAAAGTCTATAATCTCTATCTCTGTGATTCCTTCATGAAGCAGGGTATCAAGTGTTGTGGGAATTAGTCTCTCCCCGGCTCTTACAAGTTTCTTATTCTCTTCCTCCTTGGAGTAATAATCCTTTGCCACATACTGGTTGTTCAGCTTACCTTCAGCTATAACACTCTCAGTTATCTTTTCCTTCCTCGTCTTGTAGAAAAGCTTGATAATCTGCTCACGGGTATCAAACCCAATAGCCCTTAAAAGAAGGGTCGCAAGAATTCTCCTCTTTCTATCAATTCGGATATACAGCAGTTCTTTCTTATCCTCCAGTTCGAATTCAAGCCAGGATCCCCTATCTGGAATTATCCTCGCAGTGTGCATCTGATCCCGTTCTTCGTAGCCAAATACAACCCCTGGAGAACGGTGTATCTGGCTGACAACCACTCGCTCGGCCCCATTTATAATGAATGTACCCCTCTCCGTCATCAGTGGTATATCACCCATATAGAGGACTTTTCTTCTTATCTCACCGGTTTCTGTAAAAATCAGATCTATCGTTGCTTTCAGCGGAAGTGCATATGTTAACCCTTTTTCTTTACATTCCTCTTCGGTATACTTGGGTTCATCAAATGAATAGCTCTCAAACTGAAGCACCATATCGCCATTAGGGCTCTCTATTGGA
>Ga0190361_1000327_pt1 | contig 19835 bp, 12 predicted proteins | sample 48721845_MG_FD_161273 | JGI IMG/M metagenome (GOLD analysis project Ga0190361, IMG submission 161273) | Hydrothermal vent microbial mat bacterial communities from Southern Trench, Guaymas Basin, Mexico - 4872-18-4-5_MG | ecosystem: Environmental > Aquatic > Marine > Hydrothermal vents >... | reverse complement strand
TGACGACCTCCATATGGGCATTGTTGAAAGCGTGCAAACCACCACCGGCACCAGTCGCGTCGTTGTCGGAAATCAGACAATTGCGTAACTCCACATATGAGTTATCATCACAGAAGAGTCCGCCGCCGTCACCGTTATTTGTCGCTCCCGCTTCGTTATCGCTAATTACGCAGTGGAAGATTATTGCCGTTGCGCCTTTCATTACCGCAATGCCGCCTCCGTAAGTCTTCTGGCTGATGTTTCCCGTTTTGTTGTAGCTAACCTCACAGTTTATGATGACGGCGTCTGATTGAACTCCGCTTGCAGAGTTACGAACGAGGATTCCGCCACCGGCGTATGTGACACTACATGACTCTATCACACAACCTTTAATGACAGGACTTGCGGGGAAACATGCTATGCCGCCACCCATATTGACGCTACCCCCGTTGGATATAGTGAGTCCGACGATGGCCGCGTCTCGTGGCTCGTTGTTCGTCAGGCTGAAAACGCGCCCGTTCATTCCGGCGTCTATCATCACAGCAGGTGCACCTCCTACACCACGCACCACCACACCTTTGCCCTTTAAGTTAAGGTTCCATTCATTGTAAGACCCGGGGAACACAAGCACCGTATCGCCCTCTTCGGCACTGTTTATCGCGTCCTGGATAGTTCCATAGTCAGTTGGAACCTCCAGCGCGCGGAATTCATAAGCACCCATGTCCACTGTTTTGTTCCCGTCCTCATCACCGTCCACAAACCGCGGTCTGCCTGTTATATCCTCTGTAACAGTGCTTGGGACAAGGCTATCACCGCCGGCGTCAATACAGGGGCTTGTGTAGTCAAGGTTGCAGTTACCGAAATCGGGCGCAATCATGCGCGGGTCTTTGAAAATGTTCTGCCCGTTGTAGTTTATCGTTCCGCCGCTCCGTTTGTTGTTGACGCAGCAGTTGTATACATCCGCCACCGCGTTTGAGCCTGTCGCGTCTATGTCCGCATAACCTGATGGATCACCCGTGTTGTTGCCCCACACTATGCTGTTTTTCAGACTCAATTTCCCCATAAACAGGACATATATCCCGCCACCTGATGAGAGTTCCGCGCGGTTTGCCGTCACTGTGCAGTTTATCATCTCCACATTACAGGGTTCTGTCGGACTGACTCCCCAAATCAGAACGCCGCCTGCGCCGTAACCGTTGTCCTGACCGGTGTTGCGGATGATAACCGTGTTGATTATCTTTATCGGTGTCGTATCGGGAACATCACCGAAACAGAAGATTCCGCCTCCCCGTTCCTCCGCCAGGTTCTTCTCTATTCTGCAGTTCATGATTGTGGGGTGTGCACCTCCTGTAATGCCGATGGCACCACCGCAGCCCGTCTCATTGCTCGTCCCACTTGCACTGGCACAGCAGTCCCGAATCACACAGTTCTTTATCGTCGGGCTCACACCCGCACTGCACAGAACACCACCGCCACAACCATCCACTCCACTTCCTGAAACACTCCCGTTCATTATTGTGAAACCGTCAAGGACCGAACTTTCCGTTTCCCCTGTGTGGAACCAGAACGCACGCCCATTATTTCGGCAATCAATCACACAGTTACGCGGCCCTTTGTCCGACTTCACCGTTATCGCCTTACCGCCGAAATCTATGTTGGCCTCAACATAAACCCCATCACCCACAAGCACCGTCGAAAGCTCCTGACTCGGATCCGCTGTGTCAATCCCTGCCTGTATCGTCGCTAATGCGTCGCTCCACGATGTGCCGTAATTGGTGTCACTGCCTGTATCATCCACATAAACATTGCCGTCATAAACCGCGATTTGATATGTGACCTCATTGTTACCAGCAGGTCCACTCACAGAAAGTTTGACAGTGTAAACACCCGCTGCTCCGTATGTGTGTGTCGGATTTTGCTCATTAGATGTGCCCCCATCCCCGAAATCCCAGTTCCAGGTATCTATATCACCTGTAGAGGTGTCGGTGAACTGCACGGATTTACCCACAAGCGGTTTGTCGGGACTCCAGGTGAAGTCTGCGACTGGCGCAACCGCCGCACGGAAATGCGCCACCACATCCTTAGGTCCGTCCGCCGTTATCGTCAGCGGATTGTTGTCCCCCACATTCACACTGTTCACTTCCCAATAATCAAGAACATTCCCTACACTCGGAGTCGCGGTTATCTCAACCTTAGAACCCTCTTCTACATAGTCCCCTTCCCATGTCCCGCTCACATCGGTTATGGTCGCAGAACCCGAACCGCTGCTTGTTACAGTCACTTCATACTGCGTTTGCCACTGCCATGTTATGGATGAATCCTGTTTAAGCGTTATAGGACCTGTATCGTTTGTGCCGCCTGTTGCGGGAACATCACCAGTGCCTATCCACCCAACGCACTTGTAACGGGTGGGCTGTCCGTCGTCTGCATACGCATCAACACTGCAGGACAGGGTGGTGCCCCAATCGTAGGCGTTGTCGCCTTCAGGCGGGTCAGGGCTGCCGCGTCCACTAGAGTCCACCTTCAAAGTCACCTGTCTTATCTTGAAATTAGCGATAACCGTCTTGGGTCCATCCACTTGCAATGAAACAGGATTATCCGTGCCTGTAGCATCAACACTCCAGCGGTCAAACTCATACCCTTCGTTAGGAGTTGCGGTTATCTCAACTGTTGCACCCTCATCAATATAGTCCCCGTCACGCTGACCATTCTGCACATCGGTCATACTCGCAGAACCCATTGCCGCATCGTTCACACCCACCGTCACCTTATGCTGTACCCTCCATAACCACTCTATCGTCGTGTCCTCGTCAATAATGAAGGTAAACCGCAAATCCGTTCCGTTTGAAAGTCCTGACCCAGTGGCAGTGTAACCTGTGCATATATAACGCGTTCCATCAGCAGGGTCAGCCGATGGGAAAGGTGTAGTCCCGCAAGAGACCGTTACCTCCGTTCCGGGGGAATAGTAATGAACGCCTGTGCCCGGAGAAGGGGCGCCGTATTGAGAAACGATTCTTAAGGCGACACCTTTGTGCTTCTTACCGCCACCTCCGCCGCCACCAGCAAGAAGCGCCGCCAAAACAGCCACCCCACCAGGTCCACATCCACACAACCCCAAAAACAACCCTACCCCTATCAAACTACTCAACACTCTTCTCATCCGACAACCTCCACAGAAATAATCTGACTTTCTACCTTAATTGACGCACCAACAAAAGTCAAGTAAACAAAGAATCCGCTTTTGCGTTACAACTTACTGCGGATTATACCACTTACACCACCTTACACCATTCTGGCGTTCGGCACAGAGACATCTTCCCAAACTCATTAAAGCCGTCTGCCGTTGCAGTCCTTATGGAAGTGAAGATACAATCGGTTAAAACCGTTTAAGGGGGTTCGTGCGCAATGCATTCTTTGTAGGATTTGGAGGTGTAAATTGTTGCGTTTTGCTGTTTGCGAGCGAGGCGGAAGAGAAGCGCGGGAAAACCGTAGAAAAGTTGTATGGCAAAACCTCACACGATTCCGGACTTGACAGCGTATAATTGACAGCAGAGGTTAGGAGGGGTTCAGATGAGATGGCTGATTCTGTCAGCAGTATGCGGTCTGCTTTTTGGGACGGCGCCGCTTCTCGCGGACGGCGAGAAGAGCGGTGAGGAAGGAAAGCAGAAGCAACCGCAGAAGCAGCCGACCAACGAGCAGCCAGTTAAGCAGCCGGTATTGATAAATAAGGCGCGAGGACGCTACGCCATTGTGGTGGCAAACGACTTTGAAGACCAAGATTTTGACGGAGTCCAAACCAAATGGAGTGAGGTCTTAAAACTGTTGAAGGAAAAGTATCAAAAGACAGGATGCAAGGTTTTCCGTTACAAAGGGTTGCCGAACGACGACGCTGCTCTGAAAAAGGCGCTGGCTGCCTACAAGCCTGTTTATGTCTGTTTCTTGCGGCGACCGAAACGCTGCTCTATAAAATTTTGTGTATCAGTCATCAAACTAATGCGCAGTTTGGATGACGACCCCTATCCCGACGCTATCTGGGCGATATTCACCGCATACAACGACAAAGACGCGCTGAAAATGGTTGAAGCAAGACCCCTACTTGTGCGTAGACATCTCTCGCATGTGGGAGGCGGATGGCTCAAATGGTTTGAGAGTGGTGTCTCCTTTAACGAGGGCAAGAGAGGGGAAAAATGGATAAAGGAGCCCGGCAAGGAGCCCAAAAAAGTAAAGGGACCGAATGATACGGCGGAGCAATGGGTGAAAGTGTTGAACAAAAACGATGTGGACATTCTGTCAACGAGCGGTCACGCAACAGAGCGCCACTGGCAGATGGGCTATCCGCGTTGGGGTGGCAAGGTGAAGCCTGTCGGGGGCGGCAAGTTGGCGGGGTTTGAGAACCTCGGGCGCGGCAAACGCCACGACATCAAAACCAACAACCCCAAGATTTACTACTCGCCCGGTAATTGCCTTATTGCCCATATCCCTTGTGAGCGTCGCTTCATCCGCGATTGCATGGTTCTTTCTTGGATGCATAACGGCGTTTATCAGTTCTTCGGACACATACTTCCCCAGACAAGATGGTGCACCGCCTGGGGCGTGGCGAACCAGTTCTTTGCCCTGCAGGACACATACACCTTCGCTGAAGCGGTCTATGCCAACCGTGTCGCCGCAAGGTATCTGACCGACAACCACAAGCAGGGAAGAGAAAAACGCTTTTGGGACAGATGTTTGCATATAACGGTGCTTTACGGCGACCCTGCGTGGGAGGCGCGTATGAAACGCATAAGAGACCCCCTATATGAGTTCAAATTTGATGTTCAAGATGCGGAAGGAGGACGCAAAAAAGCGACCCTCACGCTGAAGTTCAACTACAAATGCAAAATGGGACACAGAAATGTTCCCGTTTTTCTTCTGCCATTCTTCATATCCGACTGGAAGATTGAGAAGATAGACAAAGGCAAAGCCGTTGTTGCCGATAACTTCGTCCTCTTTGACCTGCTTGGTGAAGAGTTCAACAAAGGCGACAAAGTGAAGTTGGTCTTCTCCTTTAAGAAGGTCACCGACTTGAAGCAGGGTGAAAAGCCACAAGAGAAACAGCCAGTAGGAGATAAGCGATGAGGAGAATGCTCTTTTTAAGTGTTTTGCTGCCATTAATCCTTATGGCAGATGAGACCGTCAAGGCGGTCAAGGCGCCGAACTACACCTATGAAAAAAGCCCTGTCTTTCTGGTTGAGCAAGGCGCTGTGGATATTGAAGCGGTGGGCAAAATCACAGCCTACGCTGACTCTATATTCCTTCTTGAAAAAGGCACTCTTTACCATATCTCCCCTGTTGTCACAAAAAGGGGAAAGGTCAAGGCAACGAGGGTCTCAAAGTATAGTTTTACTTCTGCGCTCGGCGACATTGTCTATGTTGATGGCAAGTATGTCTGGATTTCCGCGTCTTCCAAGAATCAACTTCTTGCTCTCTGCAAGATGAAAATAGAAGCAGGCGGCGTGGAGCAGGTGGGCATACGGGTAACCGCGCTTGAGGTTCTGGGAAAACCGGCAGGCAGGATTGACCTGCCTGCAGAGGAGCCGAAAGCGGTTGTTCGCGCAGAAGGCACCTTGTATGTTCTTGACGCCAAAACAGCGAAAGTTATCCCCGTAACACCCCGGGCTGAGAAAGTCTCCTCTATCCCTGCCCCTTCTCCTGAAGTTGCAGACATTGCCTACGACAAAGTGCGCGGCTGGTTCTGGGCTGCTGTGCCGAAACGAAAAATTCTCTGCGCTTTTGACAGAAACGGTGTGGTGATTGTCTTTAAGCGTCTGAAATACGAGCCGGCGGGGGTGGCTACAAGTGGCGTTTCTATCTGGGTTGTTGACGCGACCAACAAGAAACTGCGCAAATATCGCTATAAGGAGGAGGTTGCCTACCAGTTGGAGGCTTCACTTGAGGCGACAGTGCGATTTGAGGTTGGTGGTGCGCCGGGTTGCATCGCTCTCCCCTGGCAACTGCCGCACCAGACAATCCTGAACAGCGGTAAGATAAAAGTTTCGCAGAAGGTGAGGGTCAAAAAGGATAACTGGGGGCAGTATTATGTGCGGTTTGGCGGGAACGGCTGGGTTGAGGTGCGCGCAAAAATCTACCGCATGACCTACAACATTGTTCCAAACCGCTGTGGTGATTTCGGAGCGATTCCACAAGATATACGCCGCGACTACACAAAGGACGGTAGAATGCTGAAAATAAACTCCCCTGAAGTGCAGGAGGCGGCGAAAGCAGCAAAAGCGCTCCTTAAACACTGGAAGGCCACAAAAGGCTCTGGCGTGAAGGAGACACCTTACTGGCTCGCCCGTGCGGCATATGAGTGGCTTGTGCGCAAAATCCACTACAAACGCGTCCCAGGTTGGGTGGATGCCCCCACCGTTCTGAAGCGCGGTTTTGGAACCTGCTCTCCCATATCATTTGCATATGTTGCGGTCTGCAGGGCGCTTGGTGTTCCTGCAAGGTTCATGGCGGGCACCCGATGGCGCAGGAAAGACCCGTCCTACGACCGCGAGTTTCACCGCTGGTGCGAGGTCTATATCCCGCCCTATGGCTGGGTGCCCGTTGACCCGAGTTCTGTTGGCAAAGACCCGACCCCACTGCGTGCCGCACTCCATTGGGGACACCTTCCTGAAACCGACCTTGTTATGACACTTGGCGGCGGCGGTTCTGATGTGTTCGGATGGGCTTACAATGCCGCAGGACGCCGCGCTCAAGCGCTCTGGTCAAACATCAAAAAAGAGGAGAACGCAAGATGAAAACGGTCGCTTTCTGTGTCGCGTTTTTCTGTTTTGGGTGTGCGGCGGTTAAAGAACAGACGACCCCGCCGAAAGCCTCACCTCCAACTGCGCCAAAAAGCACCACCAGACAGCACCGCTTCCCGAATCCACCACCCAAGCAAAACATCCATAAAAGAGTCGTGTCTGATTCAGACACTGTGAGAATCGCGGTGGCAGCCATCATAAACGGAGATTTTGAGGAGGGACTACGCGGATGGCGTGTTGAAGGTCCCCACAAAGCCGAAGTCGTTACCGCTCCCGGGTTTCCTGACGAGCATTGTCTCCACATTAACATAACAAGAGGTCACGCTTGCGGGCGAAATGTCGCCAAGCATCCCGAAAAGTGGTTGAAGGTCTACCAGGAGGTAGTTGTGCCATCTGATGCGGCGTATCTCACTTTTCGGGTGCGGATTCGTGGCGCCTTCTGGCACGAGCCTCTACGCATATTCGTCCAGAAGAAAGACGGGCGTCCCAAAATAGTCTGGAGTTGGGGAGGAGGCGGAAGCGGAAGCAGAATGCGCATTCCGTGGACAAGGCATGTTGTTGACATCCGTGCCCTTAAGGGAGAAAGGGTTGCCATTGGCTTTGTAGGCGCCAACTGGAACGGCTTTGGCGACCACATCACAAACATCTGGATTGATAATGTCGCCTTTCTGGATGAGAACCTGTTCTACATTAAAGAGCCTGGGAACAGGAACCCGCAGCAAATTAAGGACAGGGTCCTACAACTGCTGCATCAAATGGAGAGTGACAACTGGCTTGTTCGCCACAAAGCCACGAAGGAACTGGCAGAACTGCTCAAATCCAGTCTGCTTGCGCTCATAACCGCAAAGCAGCACGCCGCACGCCTTGGACTTGAAGGGCAAGCACGATTTGAGAGGATTCAAAAGGACATCAAAGTGGTCTTCTCACAAATCAAGGAATGACATCTGCTTTCTATGTATGCGCATCGTCAGGATTTGACATCAGCGGTGTCTGCTGCTATTTTGGCTACGCTGGGATTGGGAGAACACCTAATGGGGCTGGCTGTTTTGGTTGTAGCGGCAGGTCTGCTTTCTGGAGCCGAATTTCGCTTTGACAGTGGGAAGATTCCTGATGGGTGGCGATTTTTTGAGCAGAAAGAAGGGATGCGCAGCGGCGCTTCTGACAGGGTCGTTGTGAAGCGTGTTGAGGGTGCTCAGGGTGGCGCTCTGGTTTTGAGCGGTGTTGAGGATGGGCGGGTTGTGGCGATATCGCCACGATTCAGGTTGGGGCAAGGTTTATGGCGGATGCGCTGGCGCTGGCGTTGCGAGGGCATCAGACGCAGTGCACGCATCACCCTCCGCCTTGAGCATCGTAAAGCCATCACCGCAGACAATATGCTCATCGGCGGAACAGACGACTGGCGTGTGCAGCAGTTGCTTGTAAGGATTGACAAACAGCAGACCGCCAGCGTTGCTGTCGTCCTTCCCTCGTCTGGCACCCTGTTCATTGATGAAATTGTCGTTGAGAACTTGAGAGCGTGGCAGCGGCAACCGCTTCCAAAAGAACTCTTTGTAAATGTCGCCGAAGGAGACTTAAAGATAATCTTCTCCCCGGTTTGTATGCGTTTGCAGGAAGAGGACTGGGTGGAGGCGCCAAAAAGGGAAATACAGCCCGTGTTATTGGGCAGGGGTGGACGCTGCTCTTTCCTTTTTGCATTGCGTTCACCCCATAACCGCACGGTTCGGGTCAGGGTTTCCGTCCACAAAAACGCCCCATTGGATGTAGAGGTTTATCGCATTTCCTATGTGCCGGTGGACTGGGAAGATGTGTATACAGGATTTTACAGGCGCGGGTATCTGCCTGACCCGCTGATTAAGGCGAGCGAGGTTACGCTTAAGGCTGGGAAGACCGCATCTTTTCTGATATGGTTGCACGCAGAAAACGATGCGCGACCTGCGGAACACAAAATCCGATTTACATTTTTGAGCGACGGCAAAGAGGTGGGTAACGCGTCGGTGCCTGTTAGGGTGTGCGATGTTGACATAAGGAAATGGCGTCCGTTTGTGGCGGCGCAGGTGCGTCTGAAATACCTGCATCGGTGGATGGGGATTGACTACGATGGCGCGGCGGAGTTGGTTCGGCGCCTTTTCCGCAAATGGGAAGTTGAGCCGACAGGACTTGTTGCGCACAAGTTGCAACGCAGCCGCTGGGTGCGTCCAAGAGGCGACAAAGCGGTGGTGAACTGGGATATTTTTGACGCAGAGGTGAGGCGTCATCTGGAGGCGGGTTTTCGGATTGTGAACATACCGCCTGGCGGTTTTCGCGCGCGCCACCCATACCGCATGCGTCCCTTCCTCAAAGCCGATTACGGAACAGACAGGTTCTGGCGTCTGTTGGGCGACTTCCTTGAGCAGGTCACTGCGCACTTGAAGAAGAAGCGGTTCGGCAAGGCGCGATTTTTCGTCTATCCGTGGGACGAACCGTCACCGCCAGAATATGAAGAATTCAAGCGCCTTGTCGGGTTCTTTAAGAACACCTGCAAAGGTGCAGAGGTTTGGTGCGCTGCGGGCGGCGTTCCCAACCCAAAGGTTTCCGGCACCGTTGATTTATGGTTTCTGAACCTGCGGCGTTACAATGCGCGTTTCTACAGACAAGCGATGGAGAAGGAGCGCCAACTCGGCGTTCGGTTTGGCTGCTACGCCAATGACCGTTACAACCTCGCGTTGCCACTGCTTCATATGCGCCTTTTGGGACTTATTGCGGCACATCTGGGGTTTGAAGGTCTGCTTTGGTGGGAAGTCTGCGGCTGGCAGAACGACCCTTGGAAGGAGCCGCGCAGGGGGCGTTTCGGGGATGCAGGAAGCGCCTTCCTCCTATATCCCGACAAGTCTGGTAGAACGCTTCTCCCCTCGTTGAGATGGTTCACAATGCTGGAGGCGGCAGACGATGCATCTGTCTGGAAAACTCTTGCGGACAGGGTCGCAGAGACCGCCACAAAACTCAAAGCGGGAAAACTCGCAAGGAATCCGCTCATCTACTATTTCCGCGCGATGCTCTCTGGAACCCTTGCCGGGCAGTTCCGCAACGCCCCCTCCATCTATCACCGCCTTCGGACGGAAGCATTCAAGCGTCTTGCCCTGCTTAAAGAGCGCCCGCTCGCTGTCACCCGTATAAGAAGAGTGGGCAAGCGGTTTGAAATCCTGCTTGCGACAGAGGAAGGTTGCAGCGCCACCTGCGACGAGCGTCCCTTCCAGCGCAGCGCCAACCTCCTTCGTATCTCCGTCAAAGAAGGTATGCACCGAATAAGGATTGTAAAGGACAGCAAGGTCAAACTGATAGAGCGACTCCTTATTAGCCCTTACTGAAAATAAGTGAATCTCACGATTTTGATTTTATATTTCAGTGATTTTAGAAATAGGGACTTGAAACGCGATGATTGTTTGGACATAATTGTGATTTGGTTTTCGGGAAAGTTGTATGCTGACGACAATAATCGTCGTTCTGGGCGCATATTGTGGGGCGTTGCTACTTGTGCCGCTCTTTGCGCGGTTTGCCCGCCGTTTGGGTGCGGTTGACCGACCCGGGCTTTTTAAGGTGCATCAGAAAGAGGTGCCGCTGTCAGGGGGTGTGGGGGTTATGGTGGCAGCGACGGCGGCAATCCTGATTTGGCAACTCTTAAGCAGAAAAACTTTCACCCCCTCCGTTTTCGGATTGCTTATCGGAAGTTTTGTTTTTTGTGGTCTGGGGCTGTTTGACGACATCCATAAACTGTCGGTTCGTGTGCGTTTCTGGCTGATGGCATCGGCGGCGTTTGTCGCCATCCTGCTTCTGAAAGCGCCAACCACCTCTCCTTACTTGTTGTGGCTCTGGATGGTGGTGGGAACATTTTTCGTTGTTGGACTCTCAAACGCTGTGAACATGCTTGACGGACTTGACGGACTTGCTGCAGGAAGCACAGGTATCTCCTTCTGCGCGCTTGCGTTTCTCCTTTTCTGTATGAACGAGACGACTGCGGCGGTAGCGGCGCTTCTTCTTGCCGCGGCGTGGCTTGCTTTCCTGCGTTATAACAGACCGCCGGCGAAGGTGTTTATGGGGTCAGCGGGAGCATTATTCGCGGGCTTTGCGCTCGGATACCTCGGGCTTTCGGTTATATCAGCAGCAAGGGGAGCGTTCTGGAGTTTTGTGGCGGTCGGATTTGTCCTGTGGGTTCCGCTATTTGACGCACTTGGGGTGATGCTTTCCCGCTTTCTCCGCGGCGCGTCCATCTTCCAAAAAGACAACTACCATATCCATCACCGCTTGATGGCATCGGGATTCTCGCGGCGCCAGACTGTGGTCTTTGTCCAAACCCTGACCGCCATAGGGGCTGTTTCCGCTGTTGCCTTCGTCCCCAACGGCACTTTTCCTATAAGGTTCTGTATTCCTGCTCTGTTCCTTGGAGTTGTGGCTGTGCTGCTTCTACATTACCGCACTGCAAAAGGGGCAAAGCAGTTCCTCCTTATGCGTCGGGAAGTGCTCACATTGAACGGCGCATCCCTGCTGGTCTCTCAGTTCAGGGTGGAAGAGCGTTCAGGCGCCGTCCATATTGAAACATATCTTGAGAAAGTTGACGGAAACGGTAGCAGCAAAACGCTTTACCGTCTCGTCAGTTCCGAAAGCGGTGCGGAAGATGTGTGGCAGAATATGCTCTCCCGAGCACGCTCACTACTAACCTCATAAGAAAACACTGCAAAAACTTGGTGAAAGGAACTTTAAGGAAAATACTGATGGTGGAGTCCCTCAACGAAAAACTGCGGGGAGTAAGGCTTGTGATACTGGATGTTGACGGCGTGTTGACAGATGGCAGGATAATCATGGATGAGGAAGGAAAAGAGTTGAGATGCTTTGATGTGAAGGACGGTTTTGGGGTAAGGGCGTTGGTTGAGATGGGGGTGCTGGTTGGGGTGATATCGGGGAGGGCGGCACCGTGCGTTGAGCGACGGCTCAAACAGTTGGGCGTTACAGAGATTTTTCAGGGGATAAGAAGAAAGCGTGAGCCGTTTCGTCAACTTTTAAGGAAATATGGTCTGCGCAAGGAAGAGACCCTTTTTGTGGCGGACGATGTTTACGATATGCCGCTGCTTGAGGAGGTAGGCGTAAAGGTTGCGGTGGCGGATGCGGTGGAGGAAGTCCGCCGGATGGCAGACTGGGTAACGAGAGCAAACGGAGGCAGGGGTGCGGTCAGGGAAGTGGCAGAAGCGGTCCTAAAAGCGAAGGGTCTGTGGAAAAAGGTGGTAGCGAAACTCTACTCGTGGGAGAGGGAAAATAACCTTTGAAAATGGGAAAGGGCTGAGACGCCGCCTCGGGCGCCTGCAGCCCTTTCCTGGAGGGGGTGGATGCCGCTTCAGAAGTTGAGCACCATCTGCGCAACGGCGATGCAGGGATGTCGTCTGCCCGCCAAACCCTCAAGCATATAGTCCGCCTGCCACACATTCGCCAACCCGAATTTGAAGGAAAGGTCCTCGGTATACTGCCACTTGATTACGAGGTCAATCTCCCTGCCGATGCGGTCCTTAGCGGTGTAATCACGGGCTTTCCTGACATTCGCAAACACAAGGTAAATCCGCACCTTGCTGTGCGGCTTGCAGCCGACTATCAACTTCAGCGCCTCGTAATTGGTGTCAAGGTCGCACCCGTAGCGGTCCTCCTCCAATATCATTGTCGTGTCAACATCCTCATAAGTCAGGAAGTCCTGATTGCGTCTGTCGTGCGGGTTTTTGTCCCCCGATATCCACCAGTAGGAGATGTCAAAGTAAGGACGCCAGCGCGCGAAGGGACCTGACTTCTCCGTGGGTTTCATCTCATATCTTATTCCAAAATAGCCTGCGAACGCCTGCTGGGTTATCGTGCCGTCCCTGCTTGAGAGCCAATACCACGGGTCGTTGGGATTTGAGGGACGGGTAAATCCTTCATAAAGGTCGCCTGTCTGACCGTAGGCTTCGCCGTAGAGGGTGAACGACTTTGTGGCACGGTAAGCCAGACCGCCGCCCAGCGTCCATATACGACTGTTAGCGTTTATGCCGTAGGTCAAAATCGCCATCTGCCCCCACAGTGTCGGCTGCTTCCTGAAAGGATACCAGAACCGTCCAATAACGCCGACAATGTCGCGGTCCTGGTTGAGGTAAAGCGTCTCATATGTGGTGGCGGCTATGAAATCAAACTGCGTCTCAACAAACCGCTTCTGCTGTTTCGCCAGACCGAATCCAAACTTATAAGTGTGGGAAAGCCTTACGCCGCCTGCCTCCACGCTGCCCGCCTGCCCCGGCGCGTTCCAAGAGAAACGATTGGAATAGGCGGCGGGCTTGCTCGCGCTTGCCTTATTGGTCGGCCAGTTGGCATAAATCGTCCCGGCGAACGGGTCCTCCGTCTCTCCTATCGCCAACAAAAATGTGCCATGCTCACTGCCGGGAATCAGCGGATAGTTAAGGCGTAGCAACCCCACAGAAAGAGAGAGATTCTTGTGAAGAAATTGCCGCGCCTCAAGGTAGGCTTCCGACACCTCCATTATGCGCGTTGGATAGGGTCTGTCCTGCCCTGAAACGGTGTCGGTGACGAATATGGCACGACCACCCAGCACATCTCGCGCGTAGGGCGGGGTGCGCAGGGCAAGATGCGCCTTCACCCCCATCTTGACATGGAACAGCATCCGCAACTCCAACTCCGGGTCAACAAACGAGTCCTCATTGCGCATACCCCACACATAGTCGTTGATGTCGGGGTCTTCAAAGACAGCATCCAGCCTGATGCGACCGCTCACCTCAAGCAGCGCCGACTTGGTCGCCCGAACCTGGTCAGCCATAAGCGGCACCGCCAACCCCACAAGAACCACCGTCCAGAAAACCTTCCTCAAAACTCAACCCTCCAAAAGCGCCTCAAATAACCGCAACTCGCTCCTGTATGTCAACTTCGGATTGAAACCTTCCGCCACAACCGCCGCTACAGGTATCCCCGCTTTCTCAAATAGCCACGCCTCATCCGGCGCATCTTTGTGACATATCCTCTCCACCGCCCTATAGGTATCCATCCTGAATCCCTGCGGGGTAAGAGCACGATAAACGCCGTCCCGTGGCAGGGTCTTCCTGACATAACCGTCTTTAACGACCTTCAAGGTCTCCGTTACGGGATATACGAGCGTGGCAGCAGGATTTGTTTCAAGAGCCTTAAGCAAGCGGACGATGTCGCTTCTGGGAATAGCGGGACGCGCCGCATCGTGCACCAAAACCACATCACACCCAGAAAGCGCCTCTATGCCCGCTGCAGCACTCTCCCCTCGCTCCTTCCCCCCACCAACAACCGCATCAACATCCCCCGCCACGCGGCGATACCGCTCCTCCAAACCCGATGGCACAACCACCACTATCATATCCGCAACACCACGAAATGCATCCACCGCATAAAACAGAATCGGTCGCCCCTTGATTCTCTCCAGAACCTTGGGACGACCATATCTTTCTGCCCGTCCCGCCGCCAGTATCACAACCCCTAACATCTTCCACCCCCTCTCTATCTCTCTTTCGGCTGATGACGCCTCTTTCTTAACCAACTCTTTGAAAAACTGCTCCAGACACTGTAAAATTTCCCAAACCGCTGGAGGAGAAACGGTATGCGTTGGCTTATGATGAGCGTCTGCCTTCTGGGGTTTCTGGCAGCACAGGAAGGGCGTCCTGTCAAGACCCCTCTTGATGCAGCCTTTGACAAGAATAAGGACGGCATCCTATCACCCCAGGAAGAACGCGAAAAAGACGCGGTTCTGGGGGAGATGGAACGGCTGAAACGAGCAATCGTGGCGTTGCAGAAAAGGATAGAACATCTCCGCAACAACAAAGAGAACCCCAAAATGCGCGAAGAGGTGGATAGAATCTCCAAATGGCTCTCCCAATTGCAGGACGCTTTCAACGAGTTGAAGGAGAAGATAGGGAAAAGGGCAAAAGAGGCGTTCGGCGAGATAAGGAAGCGTCAAATCAAGCGGCTTGAGGAGTTGCAGGCGCGACGCAGGAAATTGCTTGAGGCGGCGAGGGTTGCGGAAGAAGCGGGGGAGAAGGAGGCGGCGGCGCGGCTCCGTAAAAAAGCCGCTGAAACCGCCCAGAAAATCGCCTCCCTCAAAAAAGCGCTTCAGCAAACAAACAAAACCCCCCAGAACGCTGAAGCAAAAAAACGCCAACTGGAACACCTGCGCCAAAGAAAAGCCCAGTTTGAACACGCCATCGCTGAAACCGAAAAAGAACTCACCGATGTCCAGAAGCAAATACAAAGCCTTGCGCAGAAACAGAAACTTCTCCAGATGAAACTGGCTGACCTGCGCAAAGCGAGAAAAGCACTGCAAAAGCAGATAGAAAGACTTCAGGAGGAACTGAAAAGGCAGGAAAAGCGCTGACAACAACAGAAAAAACTGTGAATAAACCCGCAGTTGTTTGCGTCTTAAAATATAAGGGGGTATTAGGAGAAAGTCTATGCGCTGGATTGTGGGACTTCTGGTTTTTGCGGTCGTGGTTGGTTGTGGCGGCAACAGCAATAACAAAAGCACTGAGTTGGCAAAACAAGCCCTGCTCAGGTTGATAGCAGATGGTCGCCAGCAATGTGGTGTGCCCACGCTTCAACGCTTGACAGCACTGGACGACATAGCACAGGAATGGGCAAATTATTACAAAACCAATCAAACACCTGCTGTTCAGACCTATGATACACCGCCTTCTGACCTGCTATCTCAATGGGGCGTGACCAGCCTAAAGGAGAAAGTTGACCAGGTATTGGCGGTAACAACACAGGCTGCGGAAGGCAAGGCGGTCATAAACGACAACAACAGCGCAAGTGACGCCTACCAGATGTTTGGAGGTGGTGCGCAAAGCAGTTGGCTGATGCAGTCCCAATGGGAGTGCGTCGGAGTCGGCTATACATCCTATGAGGTGAGCAACCCTAACCAGATGCAGTGCTTCTGCTGGGTTGTGATTCTTGTGGACAAAAATTAACGCAACAGTTCGCTGCAGACTTGAGCGACGCGTTCTTTTGTGATACCGCAATCTGACAACAACTCCGCACGAGAGCCGTGTTCTACGAATTTGTCTGGCAAAGCCACTATTTTGACACAAGCAGCCTCTTTTGTGCCGGAGAGCGCTTCAAGAATCGCGCTGCCCACGCCGCCACAAATGGTGTGGTCTTCCACCACAACAACAAATTGATGCTCCGTCACGAGGTTTTTGAGTAAAACCTTGTCAAGCGGTCTGACCCAGCGGAGGTTGACAACTGTGGGGCTATGCCCGTTACGGGCAAGGATTTCGGCGGCGTCAAGACATATCTTCACTGTGGCACCATACCCCACAAGCGCAAGGATTTCTCCCTCCTTCAGAATTTCTGCTTTGCCGGGTTGTAGTGTCTCAACCTGAAGGCGCAGTTGCTGGTCTGGGATTTTATCACGGGGATAGCGGAGCACAAGGGTTAGGCGGTTCTGATAAGCGCAGTTGAAGAAAGAAAGGAATTCGGAGCCACATTTTGGTGCAGCAACAGTGAGCGTGGGCAGGATGCGGGTGTAGGCTATGTCGTATGTGCCGTGGTGGGTTGGTCCGTCGCGTCCAACAATGCCTGCACGGTCAAGCGCCAGAATGCAGGGCAACTTTTGCAGGGCGATATCGTGGAAGAGTTGGTCAAACGCCCGCTGCATAAAGGTTGAATATATGGCTACGACGGGGAAAAGCCCACCACGCGACATCCCCGCTACAAGTCCCACCGCGTGCTGCTCGCATATCCCCACATCAAAGAAGCGTTCAGGAAAGTTTTCGCGGATAACATCCAGTCCTGTGCCTGTGGGCATAGCGGCGGTTACGGCGACAACATCTTTGTGGGTTTCCATAAATCGCTGCAGCGCGCGGGAGAAGGCATAAGTATAGGTCGGCGCGGCAGTTATGGTCTGTGTGCGCACCTTACCGTCAGGAGCAACCTGAGGAGACGCACCGTGATAGCGTTCTGGGTCGTCCTCTGCCGGCTGGTGTCCCCGACCTTTCTGGGTTACTATATGGAGAATAACGCACCCGTCTTGTTGCTTCCGTATGCGGCGCAGCATCTCCACAAGCAACGGTATGTTGTGCCCATCCAGTGGACCGAAATATGTGAGTCCCAACTCTTCAAAGAGGGCGCCTGGTGGTAGGACGAGGCGGCGCATAAGCCTGAAAGCGCGTTCTGCGAAGCGCTCCGCATCCCGCGCTATTGCCGGCAGCCTCTGCGCAAATGTGCGCAGACGCCTCACCGCACCACGATACAGCGCACCCGCCCTTATCCTATCCAAATACCGTGCGAACGCACCCACTGTCGGCGGAATTGACATACGGTTGTCGTTGAGCAGTATAAGAACACGCGCTTTCAACTCCGCCGCGTGGTTCAGCGCCTCAAGTGTCATCCCCGTCCCCAACGCTCCATCACCCACCACCGCCACCACCCATCTGTCCCGCCCCACCAAACTGTCCGCAACACCAACACCCAAAGCCCACGACAATGCCGTCCCCGCGTGCCCCGCCACAAACGCATCGTATCTGCTCTCGGCTGGATTCGTAAAACCGCTTATCCCACCCTTGCACCGCAGCGTCTCGCAGAACTTCTGCCGTCTTCCCGTTAGTATTTTGTGGGTGTAACACTGGTGCGACACATCAAAAATCAACATATCTTCTTCAAAATCAAAGACATAATGGAGCGCTATGGTCGCCTCCACCAGCCCCAGATTGCTGGCAAGATGCCCTCCACGGTGTAGAACTGTCTCTTTTATGAGCGTTCTGACCTCCTCTGCCAATTGTTCCAGTTTCTCAAGTGGCAGTTTCTTCAAATCCTGTGGCGTGTTAACCGACTCAAGCAGACCGCTCATTCTATCTCCTGTTTTAAGGTTTCAGGGTCAGGCAGTTCGTTGATTGATGCCAATCCAAGAGTTTGCAGGAACTTGCGTGTTGTAGCATAAAGGAGCGCCTTGCCGCGTCCATCCTCTCTACCTGCAATGCGCACAAGACCTGCTTCGCGCAACTGACGCAGCGCTTCCCCGCACGGTGCCCCTCTTATCGCCTCTATATCGCTGCGCTTTATCGGCTGTTTGTAGGCGATGACGGCGAGGGTCTCAAGCGCCGCACGCGACAAACCTCTTCGTTTGCGGGACAGCAGGTTCGTTATGTCGCGGTCAAACTCCTCCCGCGTCACAAGACGCCATCCTCCCGCGACCCGCTCCACCTGCAGTGCCGATGCGCGCTCAGCAAGCATCCCTTGCAGTGTCGCTATTGCCGCCTCCACTTTCTCCTCGCTTGTGCCAAGAACATCCGCCAAACGCTTGCTGCTCACAACATCACCTGCCGCGAACAGAAGCGCTTCCACCCGACGCGCAAGATGCAGCGGTCTTATCTCTTGAACCACCTTGCCACCTCCTCAAGCGAAAAGAACCGCGCAAGAGGTCTGCCGTGGGGGCAGGTTATGGGGGTTGCGCAGCGTTTCGCCTCACTCAAAAGCCAGCCCACATCCCTATCAGAAAGCGCCTCTCCCGCCTTCACCGCCGCCTTGCACGCCACACTCTTCAACGCTATATCCATCTTATCTCCCATCCCTCCACCAACCTCCTCCAAAAACCCCGCCAGAATCTCCTTGACCGCCCCCTCTATTTCGGCTTCCTCTGACAGTATACTTGGTGCTGCACTCACGACAAGCGCCCGCTCATCTACCTCTATCACAAACCCCAACTGCTTAAAAAGTGCGCGGTTCTGCTCAAAAACTGTTTCTTCCTCTACGGTCACATTAATTTTGAGTGGAACAAGCAGTTTCTGGGATGTGAGTTTTCTGCGCGCCACCTCACCGCGTAGGGAGTCATAAATTAAGCGCTCGTGGAGCGCGTGCTGGTCTACCAGGGCAAAACCGTCATCTGTCTCAACCACGATGAAGGTGTTATGGAGGATGAAGAATTTTCCTGCGGGGACGGTGCGTTCCGCCCGTTGTGGTGTGCTCTGTTTTGGTGGTGAGAGTGTGAGTTGTTTTTGCGGTGTGGTGGTTGTTGGACGAGATGAGAGGAAATCGGCGATGGCTTGGCGGATGTTCTCTTGCGGAGGAGTGAGGGGAGTGGTGGATGAGAGATGCTGGGCGGCTGATAAGGCGTTCTCAACGGCGTGGCGAATGGCGGTGTAGACAAAGCCAGGCTTTCTGAAACGCACTTCTTGTTTTGCGGGATGGACATTGACATCCACCAATTCAGGCGGGACAGAGAGGAACAGGAAAGCGACAGGATTTCTGCCGGAGGGCAGTTTATCAGCGAAGGCATCGCGGAGGGCTTTTCTTATTGTCTCGTCGCGCACAGGGCGGTTGTTGACGAAGAAGAACTGCATACGGGTGTCGCGGCGGGAGAGGAAAGGTGGGGAGACAAGGATATACGCAGCGATGCTCTCGTGGCTTGCGCGTCCTTCAAGCAGAACAGATGTTTCCTGTGTGTTGGGGAACAGTTGCTGTGCGCGGATGAGGTGGGAGTCAGCAACAGGCACCTTGATGTAGGTTCTTCCATCAAGCAGGAGGGTGAAGGCGGTGTTAGGGTTTGCCAAAGCAATGGAGGTGATGGTGGAGGCGATTTTTGCTGCTTCGGTTGAGGGCTGACGAAGGAACTTCCGTCGTGCGGGCAGATTGAAGAAGAGTTGCTCCACGGTAACGGTGGTGCCCTTTGGGTGGCTGGATGGCATAAGTGCAGAGGAGTTACCGCCGCGCACCATTATTGCCCAACCACAAGGCGCACCATCTGTGCGACTCTCCAAACGCAAATACGAGACCCTACCTATAGCGGCAAGCGCCTCCCCACGGAAACCAAGCGTCCTTATCGCAAGCAGGTCGGTGTCACTTTTTATCTTGCTTGTGGCGTGAGGTGCCACCGCAAGCGGTAGGTCATCCTTTTCAATGCCGCAGCCGTCATCTGTGACCCTAACTCGTCGTATACCTCCCTCTGTCGCCTCAACGCGAATGGTGGTGGCACCCGCATCCAGCGAATTCTCCACCAGTTCTTTGACGACAGAAGCGGGGCGTTCTATCACCTCACCCGCCGCTATCCTTCTCACC
>Ga0190361_1000326_pt1 | contig 19866 bp, 14 predicted proteins | sample 48721845_MG_FD_161273 | JGI IMG/M metagenome (GOLD analysis project Ga0190361, IMG submission 161273) | Hydrothermal vent microbial mat bacterial communities from Southern Trench, Guaymas Basin, Mexico - 4872-18-4-5_MG | ecosystem: Environmental > Aquatic > Marine > Hydrothermal vents >... | reverse complement strand
AAAAACGGGCCATGAAGAATCTGCAACATCTGAAGATGTACAGTAAATCGCGTACAAATTCCCATCGTTCGATCCTATATACAGGACGTAATCCTTGACAACAGGATAAGACCACACGACATCGTCTGTTGGATACGACCATTCCTCCGTTCCATCAGGATTGACAGCATATACATTTCCGCTATCATTACCGAAGTATATCGTTCCATCAGATCCAACACAAGGTGCCCCTTCAATTTCATAACTTGTTGAGAATATCCATTTAGGCGTTCCATTAGGATTCAAAGCGTAGAGTTTCCCGTCGAAACAACCGAAATATATAGTACCATCTTCTCCCAAAACGGGAGAACTTGCTATCATATCACCTGCTATGTATTCCCATTTCTTTACACCTGCTGGTGTGAGGGCATAAAATCTCCCTCCAGCATTTCCTATATAAATTATTCCATCAGACCCTATAGCAGGCCCTCCATAGATTTCGAATCCTGTATAATATTTCCATTTCAACGTCCCATCAGGGTTTATAGCGTAGAGATATCCATCGTAATTTTCAACATATATGGTCCCATCTGAACCCATAGCGGGGGCAGATTGAAAAGCCCCTCAACCTGTAAACTCCCACAGTTTGGTACCATCGCTCAAAGAATATGCGTAAAACTTGGTATCGTTCTGACTTCCACCAAAATATATAATGTTCTCACTCACGGCAACTGATACTCCCCAGAGATTTCCGGGAACCGAGAATTGCTTGATCAATGTACCTGTATCTTTATTGAGAACCATTATCTTTCCATTCAGATTTCCAACAATAACGTGATCATCGACAATCGTTGACGCTGATCTTATTTTGTAACCGGTGGAATAACTCCATCTCTCGAGCCCATCGGATGTGAGCGAATAAACTTTCCCGTCATCCGATCCGAAATAAATGTTCTCATCATCATCGATAGCAGGACTCATTCCCCACCATATGGCTCCTCCAGTTGTATAGCACCATTTGAGTGTTTCTAATCGATGCATTGTGGTAAATGAAAGAACACCCGTATCGGCTCGTCCATTTTTTCCATCCTTTGCAATGACCTTCCAGTAATACTTTTTGTTATAACCCAAGGTTCCTGGATCATATGATGAGGAGGAAGTATCGATTAGAACAAGAGGAGGTGGATTTGTGACTCCAAAATAAACATCAAAGATTAGGAGTTCTCCATCAGGGTCTTGAGCGATCCAGGAGAGTTTCACGTGAATATCGACATTTTCAGCATTGTTTGCTGGTGAATAAGATATGATTTTGGGATTGCTGTTAGTGATGAGAGCACAACTTGTCATTAAAAAAGAAATGATGAAAGATAGAAGCGTTACAAGAATAACTCCACCCTTCATTTCGCGCAACCTCCTTTGAAAGGACTACAAACACATTCTTTCATCATATCACACTCACAAAGTTGTGAGATTTTAGAAATAATCAATTATATACTTAAATGTATTCTGTAAAACAACGAAATCTCTAGATTTGGGGAGATACGGTAAGAAATACAAATATAATTGTGAATTATTAGATATAATCGGAAATAATACCGATTATCTGTCAAAAATCATTCTTTGGTTAGGAAGAAACTGGGTGTAAACTTTGTATTAGCAGTCTAGATATGAGAGTGCTAATATCTAAAGGAGGGGTGATGGTATGAAGGTTACACCGCTCGGAGAAAGACTCTTGATAAAACCTATAAAAGAAGAGAAGAAAACAGAAGGTGGAATCGTTCTTCCTGACTCTGCCAAGGAAAAACCCATGAAGGCAGAGGTTATCGCGATTGGAAAAGTTGAAGATATCGATTTGAAGGTAGGAGATAAGGTCATCTTCTCGAAATACGCGGGAACCGAAATCAAAATCGAGGATGAGGATTACATCATCATCGATGCCAGTGATATTTTGGCCAAAATCGAAGAGTGAAGGAGGTGTGAGATATGCCAAAACTGCTAAAGTTCAATGAAGAAGCGAGAAGATCTCTCGAGAGAGGTGTGGATAAAGTTGCTGGAGCAGTGAAGATAACTCTTGGTCCTAAGGGTAGGAACGTTGTCATAGAGAAATCCTGGGGTTCTCCAACCATAACCAACGATGGTGTTTCCATTGCTAAGGAGATAGAACTTGAAGATAAATTTGAAAACCTGGGTGCACAACTTCTCAAGGAAGTAGCTTCAAAAACCAACGATATCGCTGGTGATGGTACGACAACGGCGACCTTGCTCGCACAGACTATGATCAAAGAGGGTTTGAAGAACGTGGCAGCCGGTGCAAATCCGATACTCATAAAAAGAGGTATAGATAGAGCAGTAGAAGCTGCTGTCGAGGAGATAAAGAAACTCTCCAAGAAACTCCAGGGAAGAGATGACATAGCCCATGTTGCCGCCATATCAGCGAACAGCCCTGAGATAGGGGATCTCATAGCAGAAGCTATGGACAAGGTAGGAGAAGATGGTGTCATAACAGTTGAAGACTCCAAGACCCTCGATACCTTCGTTGAATTCACAGAAGGAATGCAGTTCGACAGAGGTTACATTTCTCCATACTTCGTCACCGATACGGAGAAAATGGAAGTCGTTCTGAAAGAGCCTTACATTCTCATAACTGACAGAAAACTCAGTACAGTTAAACCATTGATACCAATTCTTGAGAAAGTTGCACAGACTGGAAAACCTCTCCTCGTTATAGCAGAAGACGTTGAGGGAGAATCCCTAACAACTTTGGTCCTCAACAAACTCAAGGGAACACTCCAAGCCTGTGCCGTGAAAGCACCTGGGTTTGGTGAGAGAAGGAAAGCCATGCTTCAGGATATCGCAATTCTCACAGGAGGAACTGTGGCGAGTGAAGAGCTTGGTATATCCCTTGAGGATCTCACACTCAACGATCTTGGAAGAGCGGATCTTGTCAGAGTGAAAAAGGATGAAACCATCATAGTCGGTGGAAAAGGAGATCCTGAAGCCATCAAGAAGAGGATTTCACAGATCAAGGCTCAGATAGAGGAGACGACTTCGGAATATGAGAAGGAAACACTCCAGGAAAGGATGGCGAAACTCTCTGGAGGAGTTGCCGTCATAAAGGTTGGGGCTGCAACTGAAACCGAGCTCAAAGAGAAAAAACACAGAATAGAAGATGCTCTCAGTGCAACTAGAGCAGCAGTTGAGGAAGGAATCGTTGCAGGTGGAGGTGTGACACTTCTGAGAGCCAAGAAAGCCGTTGAAAAAGTCATAGAGGAACTCGATGGGGACGAGAAAGTTGGAGCTATGATCGTGGCGAAAGCGCTCGAATCACCAGTGAAACAGATAGCGATGAATGCTGGCTACGATGGTGCTGTGATCATGGAAAAGATCCTTGAAAAGGACGATCCGGCATACGGTTTCGATGCCTTGAAAGGAGAATTCTGCAACATGTTCGAAAGAGGTATCATCGACCCAACGAAGGTTACGAGGAGTGCTCTCCAGAACGCAGCATCCATCGCTGGGATGCTTCTGACAACAGAAGTCCTGGTTGTGGAAAAACCTGAAGAGAAAAAGGAAATGAGCCAACCAGAAATGCCTGAATACTGATAAATAAAGGAGGGGGCGCATGCCCCCTCTTTCATTTCATGCAACTTTATCCAAACTGGCTGTGAATTCGATCTCCAGTTTCTCGTACACAAGTTGTACACTTTCAAAATAGACGGTGTTTGTATAATTTGCGACTTCCGCTGTTTCACTCTTCCAGTCATCAAAACCTTTCATAACGAGTTCGTAGGTTTTCCTTGATATCTCTGGAAGCTTGCCGAAAATCTTTTCGACTTCTTTGAAACCTTTCTCCACAGCGTTTCTCAAAAGTTCTATCTTCGAAGGATCTCCGCCAGATATGGATTTTGCAAAGTTCAGTATTCTTTCTGCCGTCTTCTCAGGACTGAAGTAATCTTCCAAAAGGTCTTGAATCCTCTTCCTGAAATCCTTGGCTTGATTTGATATGACTTCTTTCACGAATTCAACGAGCTCTTTGTAGAGTTCTTTCAATTCCTTTTTCAACTCTTTCCAAGTGTTCTTTGTCACACTTCTGAAATGAGGTTTGAAGTTGTATCCATAGGATATCTTCTTTACGTTCACATAAAGCCTTTCCGCCGTCAATTCCAGGACTTCTCCTTCTTCGTTTTTCTCGTATTCCAGATTCACGTTGAGATATTCGAATCCAGAATTTTCAGTTCTTATATAGCCTTCGGTTCCAACTGGCATCACGTCCATGAAAATCACCCCCCTGGCTTTCTCGTTCTAATTATCGGATTTTTAATGTTCTTATTTAGATAAATTTTTCTAAAATCCAGGTCTCCACCGTCAATGTCACAAAAGCCCCTATGCTTATACCGAGTATCATGAGAATGGCAATATTCGAAAACAAGGCCAGAGGGGATAGGAGGAGTATGGAAAAACCCGCTATCAGACCGAGAGCGTTCCCCAAAATGGCGGGACCAACGTTCTTAACAGCTGATTTTGCACTTTTGGTTCTTTTGATTTCAGATGCTATGTGTATGGAATAATCTATAACGAGCCCCATCAACATGCTGGTGATTATGGATGTGGAAAGTTCGAGGTTTATATGAAGTACCGTCATGTTTATGAAATTCATGAGGGCTGTGAAACCTATTGGTATCATCGTCGTCAGGGATATGATGAGTCTTCTGAATATCGCAAACACCATGGCGAATATCAAAAGGAGTGCTATGAAGAAACTTTCCATTTGACTCGATAAGATTTCGCTGTTAATCTTCACCCACACGAAGATGGTACCGGCTACCGTGTAATTGTACTCATATCTTGCCAGTATCTTCGATATATCTTCCTTTATTTTTTCGGCCTTTTTTACACCCTCTGGTGCGAGGTTTATAATCATCCTCAAGGCCTTTTCCTTGATGAAAAACTTCAGGAACGGTTGATTCTTCACGAATATCCTCATGAGAGGGATTGGTATGTCCACAGGAAAAGACACTTTAGATACACCCTCTATTTTCTCTATACTTTTCATGATCTCTGCCAACTTTTTGTTATCTAAAGCAGTGAATGGCTTTTCTTTTTCCAGAACAAGATAAACGGGCTCTCTGAAGTGAAACTCTTTTGAGAGTACTTCGTAAGATCTTCTTATCTCGGAACTTTTTTTGAAATAATTCAATCCTGTCGTTCCTATTTCTATGTTTCTGAGAATGAAGGGAGATACGAGAGCCATCACTATCATGAAGAACAGAATAGTCTCTGCAAATCTCTCACCAAGATACACAATACCCAAAGATCTGGGTTTTTTAGAAGAGACACTAACCGTTTCTCTCATGAAGGTGAAAACCATGACGAAGACGAGAGCCAGTCCACTTGAAACCAGTATCCCCAGTTCTTTGAAGGCCCTTATATCCAGAAAGATGAAGGATGTGAAACCTGCAACTGTTGTTAACATGGAGAACATTATGGGGATGAGCTTTCTTTTTGTAGCGATCCCAACGTTCTCATAGAACTGGACGCCGTTGTAAAAATGCAAACCATAAGCAGATCCTATTATTATCAGATAAGAAAGCGTCATAACGGTCAAGATGTTGAGAAAATTCCCCAGCAAGAAATGAATTGCCATTATGGTTACAGAAGCCATGACGGGGATTATCAATGATAACAAGCTTCCTTTCAAAGATCTGGTTTGAAGCAAAAAAACGATGAGGATGAAGGAAAATATAAGTGGGGGGTAGACGAAAGTTTGTCTTGCAAGTTCAGAAAAAAGCTCCTGATCTATAACAGGTTCTCCAAACATCATGGGAGAAAGCTCTTCAAAGCTCTTAAGGACTTCCCTTATTTGTGTTACTACCTCTCTGGAAGGTCTTTTCGCACTCAATGCGCAGTATATGAGTGTGTATTTTCCATCCTTCGTTATGAAAGTCGAAGCGTTGGGATCTTTCAAAACATCTTTCGCTAGTTTCCCACCTTCGACGTAACTTTTCACACTAAACCCTTCAAATCTTGGGATATCGACAACACTTAAGACATTTTCTACGCCATCTATATTCCTCAACTTCCCTTCAAGTTCTTTGAGTTTCCTCAAGTTTTCTGCCTCGAAGAATGTGCTTGGACTTTTAAGGAGTATCGTAAGGTTCAGGTGATCTCCGAACAACCTTTCAACTTTTGCGAGGGCTTTTATCGTTGGATCTTCTATCTCGGCTAAAGAAACACCTGGCTTGTAACCAGGTAGAAAAACTTCGGGACCACTGTATATCTTTCCATACTTCAGAACTATCACCATCGATACGGCAAAAATAATTGAAAACATTATCGTGTATTTGTACTTCAACATTTGCCCTCCTCATTCAACGCCTAATATCTCCACACCACGTTTCTAAAATTAACCTTTGGAACGTGTCCATGAGGCTTGAACCTTTCGGTAGGGTTGGCGACGACTACGAAGAGTTTTTCATCCTCTCTGAGAAATTCTGATAAAAACATCAGATCCTTCTCATCTGAGAGACCTGGAACGTAGGTCATGCGATACTCATATTCTATGTCACTCCTTCTCAAAACAAGAACTGTTCTCTTCACCTCACACCAATAATTATATCTCACCCCTGTAATTTCAGGATAGCTTTCAGGTTTCGCTTTGAGATCCAGGGCAACGTAATCCACCAGTTTTCTATTTATAACGTTCCCTACCATCTCTGGATTCGAACCGTTAGTATCTAGCTTGATGAAATAACCAAGGGTTCTCAGGAAGGTCAACAGTTCAGGAAGATCGTTGTGAATTGTTGGCTCTCCCCCTGTAACACAGACAGCATCCAATTTTTTTCGAAGTTTTCTTAAAATTTTGAAAGCTTGTTCCTTTATATCATAATCCTTTCTGTCACCGTAAGCGATCTTCCAGTTGTGACACCAGGGACATCTGAAGTTACAACCTGCTGTAAAAATGACAGCGCATGGTTTTCCCGGATAATCTACAAGACTGAACGTTCTGATACCTGCTATCTTCATATTCGATCACTCGCAAATATTCTGTAGTATCTTCTCTCCTTGAATTCTTGATACTTCCCGTCGTTCCAATTCTGAATGGGTCTGTAATAACCAACGACTCTGGAATAGACTTCCGTTTCTTCTCCACAATATGGGCATATGTGCTGCTCTCCAGGAAGATACCCATGGTTTCGGCAAATGGAGAACGTGGGAGTTATCGTGATGTATGGAATAGGATATTTCTCCACCACCACTTTTAGAAAAGTCTTTAAAGCCTGTATGTCCATTACTCGCTCCCCGATGTAAAGATGAAGAACTGTTCCACCTGTGTATTTCACCTGAAGATCGGCTTGATGATCCAGCACCTCGAAAGGATTTTCAGAATAATTCACAGGAAGCATCGTCGAATTGGTGTAATACGGCCTCTTCTGGGTACCTGAGGTCACGATCTCTGGATACATCTCTCTATCGATCATGGCAAGCCTATAGGAAGCACTCTCAGCTGGCGTTGCTTCAAGGTTGTAAAGGTTGCCTGTATGTCTCATGTAAAAATTCAGTTTCTCCAAGATATGATCCATGATCTCAATAGCTAATCTTTTACCTTCAGGATCGTCTATACCAACTCCCAAGAAATTGAGGAGCATTTCATGCATCCCTATTATCCCAATCGTTGAAAAGTGATTTGTCCAATATTGGCCTGTCGAGGATTTCACATTTCTCAAATAGAATTTGCTGTAAGGGTACAATCCTTTTTCTGTCATGTGTTCTAGGAACTCTCTTTTCTTCTCAAGGGATCGGATGGCTATTTCAAGTATTTCATCTAAGTTTTGGTATAGATCCACTCTACTTTTTGAAACGTATCCCAATCTCGGTAGATTTATGGTGACAACTCCTATGGAACCTGTTAAAGGATTGGAATTGAAGAGTCCTCCTTTTCTTCCAGATCTTTCTTTCTCCTCAAGAAAGAACTCAGCATGTTCCTTTACTTTCCTGTTATCAAGTCTGAGCCTGCAACACATACTTCTCACATCTGATGGATCCATGTCTGAAGACACGAAATTCGCGAAGTAAGGAGTTCCATATTTTGCCGTCAACTTCATGATAGAGTCCATCACTTGACTGTCCCAATCGAAATTTTTAGTTATGTTGTAAGTGGGTATTGGGAAAGTGAAAGGTCTTCCAGCACCGTCTCCTTCCATCATCACCTCAATAAATGCCTGATTCAATATCTCTATTTCTTTCTCAAATTCCTTGTAAATCGCTGGCATCTCTCTTCCACCTATTATCACGTTCTTATCTTTGTAGATCTTCGGACATGACAGATCGAATGTGAGATTAGAAAATGGAGTTTGAAAACCCACCCTTGTTGGGACGTTCATGTTGAAAACGAACTCCTGTATTCTCTGTTTTACCTCTTCAAAACTGAGGCCGTCATACCGTATAAAGGGAGCCAGGAGCGTGTCGAAATTTGAAAAAGCAACAGCCCCGGCTGCTTCTCCCTGGAGGGTATACAAGAAGTTCACTATCTGCATCAAAACTGTGGAAAAATGCCTGGCTGGTCTGGATGTTAGCTTTCCTAGAACACCTGTAAACCCCACTCTCAGTAGATCTTCAAGATCCCATCCAACACAATAAACACTGAGTGAACCTAGATCATGAATGTGAATCCAACCCTCTTCATGGGCCTGTTTTATACTCTGATCGTATACAACATTCATCCAATAATCTTTTATGAGCTTGGAGTGTAAATACTGATTCAATCCCTGAAGCGAGTAACTCATATTGGAATTTTCTTTAACCTTCCAATCTCTCACATTTAAATAATTCTCCACCAGTTTTTTTATATCCATACCGATCCCCTCTCTTACCATTATATATTGAGAAAATAAGATCAGAAATACTATATGTAGTATATCAAATAACAAAAGCACTATTTCTTTAAGATTTCCTGTATAATCCAAATCTGTACTGGGAGGGTGAAATATGGTAGTGGGGCTTTACAAGAAAGTATCAAAAGAGTGCTTGGAAGGGATTGGAATATGGGAAAAAGAATGGAAAGAGAGCATAAAACTCGAAATCGTAGATACTCTGGGAAGAGATGTTGATGTGCTATGGATACACGATACAACGAAGATTGCTATTGATGATTTGAAAGATTGGGTGGAAAAAGGAGGGAAACTCCTCTTAACTATGAAAGCCGTCGAATTGATCGAGCATTTGAAATCTGAAGAGAAGATATCGAAAGAGAAGGAGAAAGTTTCTCTGGATTCGATGAAGAGAGATATCAGGGGGTTTCAAAGTTACGATAACCATCCCATTTTCAAAGATCTCCATGGAGGGACTTACATCGTATCCTTGGATGCTTTGGATGACAAAGCGTATAGCTACGTGTACCTAGGGCAAGATGCGGAGGTAATAGGTGTTGATAAGAGGTACATAAGTATACTTCCTGAGAGAAAACTTGTATGGGGATACAGACTGAAAAAAGGGTACATTCTATGCATAGGTGCTTACATCTTCTGGGAGAAGTATCATGAAAATCCCTGGAAAGATTATTTCTCGATATTTTTTAGAAACGTGTTCGAATACCTGAAAAATCCGGTGGAAGCTCCTGTATGGCCACGTGGAAAATTCAAGTTTGAAAGAGGAAAGTTCCCGTGTCCAGATTTCGAGTTCCATATACCCAATACCCTTTCATCTTGCGACCTGAAGATATCTTCAACAAAGAACGACGAATTCATACTGCCTGGTGAAAGAGCGGTTGTTATCGGTAGAGAAAAAGGAAGGATAGAAGAGGTGTGGATACATCCTGTGAAAGTCCTGAAAGGGATGAAGATGAGGATAGATGGTGCCAGGACCGAAAAACTCGTGAAGGAAACGATCATAAGGCCAGAATACGTGGAGATCTTGGGAGATAATTTCAGATACTACGTTATGACCTCCTTGAGAGATCCGGCCGTTTACTTTCACATCGATTTTTTGGATGATGATGTACATTTATTGGATATAGATTTTTCTATTCCTTTCAGAATCATGTGGCCTTTCGATGAGAACTACCTTCATAAAGTTTTGATCGATACGAGGGAAAACGTGGTCTCGGTTATGGATTGGAAAGAAAGGTATCAAGCTTTTTACATTTTTTCTGAAAAACCTATAAAAAGGAAAATGATCACTAGAGATAAAAAGATATACCTCCATTTTCGATTCCCGGTCAAAAACAGTATCACTCTGGCGGTCGTTGGAAAGATGAGAGAAGATCTGGCGGTTGATAGAATCCTCGATCTCGAGTATCAAAACAAGGCTCTGAAAAGATTCTTCGAGGATGTTTTAAAAAGGGTGGATGTGAAAACAGACGATAAAATCCTTGAAGAAAGCTTGAAATGGGCAAAGATCGGTTTGAGTAGATTCCTCGTGAGGACACCTGGATTAGGGAAAGGATTAGTGGCAGGTTATGGGAAATCCCTCTCTGGATGGTTTGAAGGAAGACCTGGATATGCCTGGTACTTTGGAAGAGATAGTGAGTGGGTGTCCCTGGCTCTTTTGGATTTAGGGGATTTCCAAGCTGTGAGGGATAACCTCCTTCTTTTAATGAAATATCAGGGACCAGATGGGAAGATATATCACGAACTCACAACCAGTGGTTCCGTTCATTACGATGCCTCCGACTCGACTCCTCTTTTCATTCTAACTTTCGCAAAGTATGTAAAGCACACAGGTGATGTCAACTTCGCGAAAAGATATTGGAATAGCCTCATGAAAGCAATAGAATACGTTTCATCAACCGATAAAAACGATGATGGTTTGGTTGAGAACGAGCGTGTTGGACATGGATGGATAGAAGGAGGAAAGATCGGGGTATCTCATACAACTTCGTACACAAACGCCATCTGGATAAAAGCGTTGGAAGAGATCATCGAAGTTGGAAATTTTTTGGGAAAGGATATGAGAAAACAGAGAGAAATTTTAAAGAGAGCAAGAAAAGCTTTTGAAAGATTCTGGGACCCAGAGAAAAGATATTACTGCGTGGGACTCGATGGATCAGGAAAGAAGATACCGTATGAAACGGTACTACCTTCCGTTGGTATGATGTTAAACGTAATACCTGAGAATAGAAGAGAAAAAATGCTTGAGGATTTTGCAAGTAATGAGTTCACAACAGATTGGGGAGTCAGGTTGGTTAAGGAATCATCGGAAGTATTCGATCCTCGAGGTTACCACGAAGGAAGTGTGTGGCCGTTATTCACAGGATGGGTATCTCTTGCAGAGTATGAAAGCTGGCGTTCGATAAATGGATACGTTCACATGATGAGCAACGCTTTGGACTACAGAAATTGGACCAAAGGATACATTTCGGAGGTACTTCATGGGAAGGTCTACAAACCAGCAGGGATTTGTCCTTTTCAAGCATGGTCTCAATCCATGGTTGTACAACCTTTCGTCGAAGGGATGCTAGGGTACAAGCCTGATGTTCTAAAAAAGAGAGTAAATCTGAATTTGAGGATACCTTCTAACATCAACCGTTTAAGAGTATCGTCACTTCCTTTTTCTACAGGTTCAGTGAGTGTCATTTACAAGAGAGAGGGAGAAAACGTGCTTGTAATGATTTTGAAGAAATACGATGAGAGTATCACCTTGAAGGTGAGTGTTGGAATACCCCTTCTGTCAGAAGTGAAATCTGTATTTGTCTGTGGCGGAGATACCGAATTTTCATGCTATGAAAAGGGAGATAGAAAAGTTGTTGAAATTCCTGAGCAGATTTTGAAAGATTCTCTGACCCTTCATCTGAGACTGAAGAATTTTTCGGATGTGAAACCTCCTATGTGTGTTCCTAAACCTTTTTCAAAATCCAGAGGTACAAGGATCGTGAGATTCATAAAAGAAGGTGAAAAGTTGAAAGTGATCTATGAGGGAAAGATCCCTCCTGAGGTTATAGGAGATGGTATATACCTTGTGAAGCGAGATCAAGATAATTCGAAGTAGGTCTCATTCTGAATCACTCTGGTATCGCTTGTTAAAAAGATCACCTGTCTTCTCTCTGAAATCTCTTTGAGGAAATCCATCATGATTCCAATCATTCTATCATCGAGATTCACGAATGGATTGTCGAGTATCAAAGGAAGATCAAGTTCCAATAGATCGTGGATGGATATCTTGTAAAGAAGTGACAGTATGTTCAGAAAAGCTCCACCCAGTATCTCGGATGGTCTGAATACCCTGTTCGATATGAAAACTCGCAAACTCAAATCGCTTTCTACGATGAAGTTATCTATATCGCTAGAAAATCTGCTGGAATTTCTCAGAATCGATCCTGCCAGATCGTCCTTGTAGGCAGAGATGATCTCTTCTCTGATGCTTTTCAAAAAACTCTCGACGTAAGGGTAAGCAGATATCCTGGCTTCCAGTCTTGAAAGTTCCTTTCTTTTCTCCTCCAATTTCAGAAACAGGTCTTCTGGCGTTTCGAGATTCGGTACTTTCAAACTTTCGAGTTTCTCTCTTTCCCTCTTTATGATTTTTTCGAGCTTTATGATCTCTTCACTTTTTCCCCTTGTTTCCAATTCTTTCAGCATCATCTCGTATTTTTCAACATCTTTCCTTTTCCGCGCTATCGATTCCTCAATTCGGTTCAAATCCTCCAATTCTTTGAGAATTCTTTTAACATCGTCTATGCTCTCACATCCGTTGTCTTCCAATATCTTATCCCTCTGTTTAACGAATTCTTCCAAATGAGTTCTCAGACTTCTCTCACGATTTGTGAGGTTTTCCAGCTTCATTTCCGCATCTTTCAATTTCATGATGCTACCCTTCACCTTATTCAAATCCTCCTCAGCTTTAGCTAAGACGCTTTCAACATCTTCTGACTCTTCATACCCCAAATCTTTGAGAATGCTCAAAATTTCCTTATCGATCCTTTCCAATTTGGGAGAAGAGATGATCATCTTCTCCAGTTTTTCTCTGAGTTCGTTGATGCTTTCAAAACCCGTTATACCCTCTATTCCCTTCAATTCTTTGAAAACATCCTTTCTTCTCCTCTCCAGATTCCTTATGGCTATGTTCGATTCTATTATCTCTTCTTCCACACTGTCGGCTTTTATCCTGTCGAGTCTGGTAGCGAAAATGTAAACGACAGAAAGAAAAGCCAGTGCAACACTTCCTATGTGAAAATACTTTGAAAGCATCATACCGAGAATTAGAGAGATTCCAGCTCCGGCCAAAAAGAATAAGCTCTTTATGAGATCCTTCTTCGCTTTTTTCCTTATATCTCTGAAATTCTTTTCAAGTGACTCGAGCCTATAGCGCTCTTTCTCCAATTCTTCACTTATTTCGGATAGAACATCTTCCACTTTCGAGAGGGTTTGATCGATGGAAATTCTTCTTTCTCTCTTCTTCATATCTAGTAATAAACGAGCATTTCTCAATCTCAATTCAACTTCTGCTATACTCCTATCCCCTGCTCTTCTCAGGAAATCCTCATGGAACATCCTCAATTCTTTTATCTCCGCTATGAGATCGTTTTTCCTTTCCATCAGCTCATTCAACTCTTCGTTTAACTCCGATATCCTCTCGTCCAGAACGAGTGCTTCCTTCAGATTTTCGACATTCAACTTCATCAGATACGATTTTTTGCTCTTTTCTTCTTCAAGATAATTCACTTCTTCTCTAAGCTCCTTTAATTTATCTCTTATTTCCCTTACTTTTCTTTCTTGTTCTTCTTCAAACTTTTTTTTCATATTTTCATATTCTTTCAAAAGATCATTTAATCTTTTCTCCTGAAGTATCCTTTCTTTCCTTAAAGCCAACACCTCTCTTTTCTTTTCTCTCCACATTTTCAATTTTTTCTCTATTTCATCGATCTCTTCCACGACTCTCTTTTTCCGGACTACAAAAACATCTGGTCCCTGTTTTAAAGCCTTTTCCACATCTTTGACCAGCTCTCCACCTGCGTACTTTTCTCTAAGAAGTAAGATTATTCTCCTATCGGCTGGCTTTTCCATTCTGCCATCGTAAGTTTCGGGAAGGAAGGAGGAAAGGTCAAAAAGGTCCCTTTCGATCAAATAGGATCTTTGGGGAAGATCTAAATCTATGACCTCTTTGCCCTCTTCTGTTTCGACAAAGAGCCTACCTCTAAAGACGTTGTGATACCAAGGCCTGTATCTTTCCATTTCCTCAACCCTGGCACCACTGAGGATGTACCGAATGAAATTTGCCAGAGTTGTTTTGCCTGCGTTGTTTGGTCCATATATCAAATTCAATTTTTTCCCAAACTCTATCTCGAAATCCTTGAATTTTCCAAAACCTTCTATCTCCACTTTCTCTATTCTCAATCTGATCACTCTCCTTGAAGCAACTCCAGAGCCACGACCTTTTCGACTCTTTTTTCCAATCTCTCCAAGTATCTTTGGAAATGAACTGGTGATTCGGGTATTTCATCGTAAAGAACTCTCACGTTCTTCAAATATCTCATTTTCTCAATCTCAGACGAGGTGAGAAAGGTGTTCAGGACGAAGAGATCTTTCTCGTTTATGAGATCTAAAGGAGGTTTTTCGAATTCTTCTATAACATGAAGCTTTAAAGAGGGAAAATCCAAATCAACAGTGGAAAAACTTCCGTCCTCATACACCACACACTTTGGTGAATTGTTTATTGGGCATGAGGAGAAATCTATCGGTATCTCGACTCCCTCTATCACCACACTGCCACTCTTGACAACGAGCCAATCCTGTTCGCTGTGAAAAAAAACGTTGGGAGGAAGATTCAAGGCCCCATCCAGTTCTTGATCCATTATCACTACCTTTCTATCCTTTGGAAACACTTCGTTTATGAAGGTTTCGATATCTTCAGGTAAGGCACTTTCCCCAAACAGATTCACAAACAGGAATGTATGATCATTGAACAGAGAGAAAGCGAAGGATATGAAAGATCTCTTGACGTTCTCGATAACGTTCATGAAGAATATCTCCTCATTTTCATAATTTTTCACCTTTATATCTTTCAAAATCGCTACCTTCAAACAATCCACCTCCTACTTGGAAGTGGTATTTGAGCTATTTTTAACTTTCACTTTTTTAATCCGTCACTTATGAATCAAAAGGGTGTTACCTTTCTGATTTACGATCTCTGAAAGAATCCCCCCTATCCCCCCCTTGGATGGACCCGATGAAGTTAGAGAGGAGGGCCCCACCCCCTCCTCTCTTCATTTTTTAGGAACGTAGAGGCTAAGATCCTTTTCAAGGTTGTTTATCCTGGATGTTCTGAGATGAACGACTTTAGTGGGATGGTACCTCCCCCCACTGACTCCGAATACCAAAGCGTAAACTCTGCCTGGTATACCCACAACTATCGTGGAATCCGGTGGGATAACGATCGTGTACTCTGTTTCTATTTTAGGTTTTTTAAAATAGTAGAATCTGTATGGAGAAAGGCCCGGTTTCAAATCCTTCGAGAAAAGGATCGTGTTTCCTTTCTTGACGGTTATCCACACTGGATCGTAACCTATAACGAAGAACTTTATGTATCCAGTCGTTGGATCGTTGTTCATCTCCGTGAAGATAGCTTCCAGATCGACCACAGCGTTTTTAAAATAATTGACGGCGTTCACATATCTATCGAAAAGCGAGTTTGGAGCCAACATATTTTCCAGTTTTGAAATTCTATCGGAATTGGTAGATATTTTCTCACTAAGAGCACTTTTTATAACTCTCAATTCTTTCACGATTTTCCTCTCCATAACGAAGGCAGAAATGGAAAAAACCATGGCCAGAACCATGGAAACGAGCAGTAAAAACGCCAGAAAGGTCGTAATGAAATTTCCTTTTCCCATGTTTTCCCTCCATTCAGATTAGCTCCTTCAACAAGTTGAATATACTTGATTTCCCCCTGTCTTTCAAAATTCTTTTGACCTTTTGAACGGTGTTGTCTACCTTCTTAGGAGACACTCCCACATTTTCGCTTATATCTTTGTAAGAGTAACCGTTCAACCACATGGAGAATATCTCCTTTTCTTCCTCGTTCAAAAACTTCATCACTTCTTCTATCAGATACTCCACAATCGCTTTTCTTGAGGTTGTTAACTCGTAATCCGATAGGAAATACGATGATTCCCCTTCACCATCTTCTGCGAACGCATCGACACTCATAGCTTCTGAGAGGATCTTATTCTTTTTTCTATTTAAATAAGTTAGAAAAGATTGTATTTCTGCTTCTATACTTCTCCACGCAAAAGAGGTGAAACCACTTTTCTCTTTATTATAGTAAAAAACCGCTTTTATCAATCCAACCAAACCATTCTGAACGATATCATCTTTTTCTGCCCAAGGGGCATAGTACTTCGAAGATATCTTCAAAACCATGGGATAGTACTTTTCTATTATCATTTCGAGGGCATCTTTTAAACCACTTTGGGCAAGATCCACAAGTTGCTCCACACTTTTCCCTCTGAGTCTGTATTTTATCATCAAGACACCTCATTATCGGAGATCTTCAAGAACATAATAACACAAAAGGAACGACCCTGACGGATCGTTCCTTCGAATCGCTGGTGAAAAGGTCAGCCTAGAGATCTTGGATCCAAAGCGTCTCTCAAGGCATCACCGACGAAGTTGAAGGCCAGAACCGTGACGAATATGAATATACCAGGTATCAAGAGCCAGGGTGATTTCGTCATTATGGTGACATCCTGTGCCTGAGCGAGCATCAGTCCCCAACTGGCATCAGGTTCTCTTATTCCAAGGCCGAGATAACTGAGACTCGCTTCTCCAAGGATGTAACCGGGGATAGCAAGAGTTGCAGCGACTATCAAATAGCTCATGGTGTTGGGGAGGACATGCTTGAAGAGGACTTTCCTGTTTGGAAGACCTATAGCGATGGCTGCTTCCACGAATTCCCTCTGTTTTATAGATAGAACCATACCTCTGATAACCCTGGATCTCCCAGCCCATCCAATGAATGAAAGTATGAAGACAAGGAGGATGTATATCTGTGTTGAGGGAATGTCAAGTGGTAGTAGGGACCTTAAAAGGATCAGAAGGTAGAAACCTGGTATCGACATTATTATCTCGGCTATCCTCATCATAATTTCATCAACGAATCCTCCATAGAATCCAGATATTCCCCCAAACACTAGAGCTAGAGCGAATGTTATGGCCATTCCTATCAAACCTATGGAGAGGGATATTCTGGAGGCAAAGACTATCCTGGACCAAAGATCTCTTCCATACTTGTCTGCTCCCATTATGTACAGCCTTACGTATTCGTTGTTGTCGTAGTTTTCGACACCGAAAAGGTGAAGCTTCGATGGTATGAGCCAGAGAAAGTATCCCATTCTGTGCTTTTTATCCGCTCCCCAGGTTTTCACGAACCATCTAACCGGATATGTCTTGTAATCGAAATCTATCACTTTCCCTTCCACGTAATCCATATCTTCTCCTTTTTTGACAATAATCGCTTCTAACCTCTCTTTTATGATAATTTCATCGATATCTTTTTCCGATTTTATGTTCAACTTGTACCCGTATTTTCCAAAATAAACTTCCTTTGCAACAGGGGATACCGTGACCGCTTCACTTCCACCTTTTTCGAGAGTTTCCTCATTGTATCCAAAAAGGAAGTAATCGACAACTTTGGAATCGGACGAGACGAGTTTCTCTCTACCGTCCTTCAGTTTCACATAATGTTCTTCTGTAATCATGAACTTGAATCCGGTGACACCATCTTTTCCTATCTCAAAAATCTTCTTCTGACCAAAGGAATCCACAACCAATCTATTTGGAAAGAGCATCTCATAGTATTCTCTCGTGAAAGTAGTTTTGTTCACAAAACTTATAACCGGCAGAACGTAAGGTTTCACCTTTTTCCCTTTGTAAACTCTATGGATTTTCGTTGGAGGCGCAAAAGCATGTTTCAAAGATTGCTCGTAGGGATGGTAAGGAGCAAGAAAATCTGCAAATATCGCCATGAGATAGAGTATTATCAGGACGATGAGACCACCAACACCAAGATGGTGCTTTTTGAAAGCTCTCCAGATTAGCTGTCCTCTGGTCAAATATTCTTCTTTAAATTCTATTTCCTCTTCTTCCATTTCTGGCGCACTTTCTACAGCACCTTCCAGTTTCTTTTCTTCCTCCATCCCACCACTCCTTTTCACTCGAATCTGACCCTTGGATCGACCAGTGCCAGGAGAATATCGGCTATGAGGTTACCTACTATCAACATAACAGCCCCCAGGATCGATGCTGCCATGACGACGTAAATGTCCTGTTGAAGAAGTGCCTGGTAGACGAGCCTCCCCATCCCAGGCCATGCGAAGATGTTTTCTATGATTATTGCCCCTCCAAGAAGCCCCGATATACTGTATCCAAGAAGGGTTATCATGGGATTGATGGCGTTTCTCATGGCGTGTTTGTATATAACCATCCTCTCTGGGAGTCCTTTGGCCCTTGCAAACGTCACATAATCTTCATTCAATACATCTAAAAGACTTCCTCTCATATACCTCATCAAAACGGCGAAAGTACCGAATCCAAGAGCAAAACTCGGCAGTATCAAATGCCATGCAAGATCCTTGAACCTTTCCCAGGAAGTCATCTGAGAATGTTCAATCGATACCATTCCCGCTATAGGGAACCAACCGGTTTTTGCAGCTATGTAAAGCAGAAGGAGTCCTAAAAAGAATCCCGGAATAGCTATGCCACTGAAAGCGACAACGGTGAGGAGCTTATCCCATATGGAATATTTTTTCAAAGCAGAGAAAGTCCCAACAACAACTCCAAGAATCCAAGCGAAGGAGAGGGACGTTATCGAAAGAATCAAAGTAGCAAAGACCCTCTCCCATATCAGGGAAGAGACGGGTCTTCTGTAATAGAAGGAATAGCCGAAGTTACCTTTTATGACATTTTTCAACCATATAACGTATTGAACCATCACAGGTTTATCAAGCCCCAGTTCCTTCTTCATCTGTTCCAGGAATTTCTCAGAAACAGAAGGATCCAGCCTGTACTGATCGAGAAAGTCGCCGGGAGCTGCTTGCATTATGAGGAAAACTATGAGAGATATTATGAATATTTCGGGTATAGCTATAACGAAACGTCTTGCAATGTATTTAAGCAATTCGTATCACCTCTTACACAAAGTGAGGGGGAGGCCCCCCTCACTCTGTTTCTTTCCAGACCCAGTCGTGGTTCCAGCCCCACGTACCACCAAAAGCGGTGGGTTCGAGGTTGTGTAGCTTGTTGGAATAAGCGTACAGGTAGAGCTGCTGTGTTATATATATGAGAGGTAGATTCTCAGAGACGAGTCTCTGGAAGGTTCTGAACATATCCACAACTTTCTCCTGATCGAGGATCTTTACATTCTCAACAAAGATCTTGTCGATTTCCTTTTCCCAATCAGGTGAGTAGTAATCGTTGGGATCGACGAATTTCTTGACATCTGGATGGAAGTTCCAGAAGTGGAGCGCTCCTTTGATTCTCCAGACATTTGCTCCACCCTGGGGTTCATCGTTTCCTGTCAATCCTATGATGATCGCTTCCCAGTCACCGTTGACAACCAGTTTCTGGACCAGCGTGTTGAAATCTATGGGCGCGAAGGTTACATCCATACCGAGTTTCTTGAGAGCATCAGTCAGAATGTTTCCTATACCTTCACGTACTTGGTTTCCAGCGTTCGTTGTGAGTATGAACTTCACAGGATTACCATCTTTATCAAGGAGTTGTCCGTTCTCGTCCCATTTGAACCCGCCGAGTTTCAACATGAGTTTTGCAAGGTCAAGGTCATACGGATATTTTCTCAAAACACTTTCATCGTAGTACACTTTTGCAGCTTCACTTATAGGCCCCCACTGTGAAACCGCAAGTCCGTTGTAGAGAGTATCTATTATCGCTTCCTTATCTA
>Ga0190361_1000324_pt1 | contig 19930 bp, 19 predicted proteins | sample 48721845_MG_FD_161273 | JGI IMG/M metagenome (GOLD analysis project Ga0190361, IMG submission 161273) | Hydrothermal vent microbial mat bacterial communities from Southern Trench, Guaymas Basin, Mexico - 4872-18-4-5_MG | ecosystem: Environmental > Aquatic > Marine > Hydrothermal vents >... | reverse complement strand
GCTCTCTGATTTAGCGGATAAGATCAGTAAGATATTAAAGGAACAGGCAAGAAGGCACGGGATTGATCTAACATGAAAGTTAAACCTATGTTAGACAACTGGGAGCTTAAAGGTCTACAAAAAATTATAAGTATGGAAAATCGTGTTCTAGTCGAGCATAAAATACCTGGACTCCAAGGAAGTCTATTCCAAGATATAGGAGATAGCCCTATTCAAATAACCTTAATAGGAAGTCTCCAAGGCGATGAGGTAAAAACTGGTTTTTTAGAAGAAATTAGAAGCAAATTCAGGGCAGGTAAACCTATTCCTTTCACAGCGGATATCACAACTGCTACTGATCTGAAGGAAGTAATCATCCAAGAGGTCTCATTCACTGAATTATCTACAGAGCCAGATACTATTAATTATACTATCATTTTAAAGGAATTTACCCCCTCTGCTGAGGATAAATACCTGGCCCTTAGCCAAGTAGAAGAGGATATAAATAAAGAGGCTGATTCACAGTTTCAATCTATTCTTGAAGACCTAGAGGCAGCAAGTGCCATTAGGGAACAAATTGAAGACTTGGCTGAGGAGTTAGAGCTGAGTCTTCCGGCACTTGGGTATAAATCGATACAAGAGGTATTGAACGATTTAGTTGATAGTGTTGATGAAATGTTAAAAAAATCGCCTGATGAGTGGGTAGGAACTATAGAAAAGACTTTCGGTGAAATAATGGTAAAGATATTGGTCACTATGCTAACAGGAGATAAGGAAATTTGGGGGGGATTGTCCATAATTTTTGAAGAAGGATTGGCTGAGTTATTAGGCTGATTTAAAAAAAAGAAAGGAGGAAAAAAATGGCTTTTACTGCTGATGATTTAGAAACCCTTAAAAACCAAATTACAGGTACAGGTGGAATTTTAGAAAAAATTCAAGAGCTTGCTGAGGCACCTGAGGATGCAAGGAGTAAAAAGATAATCCCACTTATAGGCGCCATAATCGGGCTAATTATAACCGCTATTAAGGCCGCTATGGATTAGATGGCTATATTGACTCAAAAACTGAGATTTTTCCACGAGAGGGTACCCATGGTGGTAACCTTAAGTACTATTAGGATATGGATATCCCCCTCAAGAGAGATTTGATATCAAGCCTTTGAGGTATTGATGGAGAAACCTGGTTATAAGGTACAAATCGGGAAGACAATTATTGATTCCTCCAATTACCCAGTAAGTAGTCCAGTGGTGAGTATCAAGGTAGAGGCAGGAATTTTTAGTGGGGCCGACAGTTTTGAGATCATTTTGAGTAAAATTAATATCCCCAAGTTCGCAAGGGGGGATAAGGTGAATATCGAGTTGGGGTACAATGGAAAATTTAGCAAGGTTATAGAAGGGACTGTAGATAAAATTAAGTCAGATATTTCTATACTTTCTATCACTGGATTCAATGATATCTTTAAGTTACTAACCCTAAGGATCAATCAGACCTATGAGCAGCAGAGTGCAGGGGGTATCGTCTCTGACTTGGCCAAGCAGGTAGGGATATCTCTAGAAAGGGTAGAGGATGGAATTAATTTTCCAATTTATGTAATTGATAGCAGCAAGAATGCCTATGAGCACATCAAAAATCTGGCAGAAAAATGCGGTTTTGATATCTACTTGGATGCCCAAAACAGACTCTTTTTTCATGAATTCATAAAGACTAGTGTCGATCATACCTTTTCATATGGGAGGGATATCCTAGAATTTGAAGTCAGCCAGAAAGAGGCATTTTATGACCAGGTAGAGGTGTGGGGGGAGAGCCCTGTCAGCAAGGAGGGAAAAGAAAGTTATGCTTGGTTAATTAAAGACTTTGCCGACTTGAAAGGAAAGGCAGGCTCTGGAGTAAGGGTTTTGACTATTCAAGATGCCTCTTTAAAGACTAGTGCAACAACCGCAACTGTTGCTAATAACATCCTAAGGTCTATTAGAAAAAGGTGTATTTCTGGAGTGATAAAGATACCTGGGAGGGCAGACGTTTCATTGGGTAATACCTTAGAGATTAGGGGAGTGCCGGATGATAGTCTAAATGGGATATTTCAGATAAAACACATAACTCATTTCCTAGACAAACAAAGTGGTTTTTTAACAACTATTTGTTTTAACGGATTGGAGGACTAATGAGAGATTTAATCACTATAATACAAAAGATTGTTCAAGCGGAGATAGAGAAAATCTGGCTTGGGGAGCTTGGGGTAGTTACCTCAGTCTTTCCCCATTCGAGTAAGGATGACAAGGATAACTATGAGTGCAATGTAAAGCTAAAAAATAATTCATTAGAGTTGAGGAAGGTTCCAGTGGCCACAGGGCATATTGGTACCACAGCTATCCCAAATGTGGGTGATTTGGTACTTATTTCTTTTGTAAGGGGGGATGTAAATCAGCCAATTATCACTCATCGCCTTTATAACGATAAGGATCGTCCTCCCTTGAATCATCCAAATGAAATAATCCATCGTCTGCCCTTACATGCAGAGGATGATAAGGCAATTAAAATAGAAATTCGCAATATTGATGAAAAAACACCCCCACGTGAGATGGTCATTGAAATGCCAAAAAAGATAAGATTTCACATCATGGATCATCAGATTTTGGCCCAAGTGGATAAAACCAGTTTAACACTCAAACAGCAGGGGGATAACGATGGAGAGATCATTATTGCCACAGGAAAAACAAGCATAACCATCTATCAAGATGGAGAAATCACGGTAGAGTCCGAAGGTAAGATGAACATAAAGGGTAGAGGAGATCTATCCATATCGGCTCCCAACATCAATTTAAAGAGTGATCAGGCCATAAAAATAGAGGCAGGGACAGATGGTACCTTTAAGACAGGGGCAGGGGCCAAAATTGAGAGTGGGGCCCCCATGGAGATTAAATCAAGGGCCAATGCCAAAATTGAGGCAGTAGCTACCTTAGATATAAAAGGGGCAATGGTAAATATTAATTAGTTATACGAATATGAGACAACCAGCAGCAAAACAAGGAGATAAGGTAATAGCTGTAGATACCCATATAATAATGATACCTGCACCACCTGGTCCTCCTGTTCCAACACCCCTTCCTCACTCCTTTAATGGAATTATCAATGGAGGCTTGAGCACTAATGTAAAGATTATGGGAATGCCTGCAGCCACTGTAGGTAGCACAGCTACTAATGTGCCACCCCATATCCCACAAGGAGGCACTTTTCAAAAGCCACCTACTAATAAGGCTACTATCTCGACAGGAAGTCTTACAGTAAGGATTAATGGCAAGATGGCAGCCAGGAATGGAGATATAGCCATAACCTGCAATGATCCAGTAGACCTCCCGGTGGGGAAGGTAATAGCAGTAGGGACAGTATTTATTGGTGGATAGGAGATACAATATGTTAGAAGATATCTTTGGCAAAGATTTAAAACTGACTCACATAGAATATAGGCATGATCTTTCCACAATTCGCAGTATCAGAGATAAAAGGGATTTTGCCACCGTGGCAGGTTATGATAACCTGGTGCAAGCCCTTTTTCTCCGATTGTATACCCCAAAGGGAGAACTTAGGGAATTAGGGCATCCTGATTATGGCTCTCGCATTCATGAATTGATTGGACGGCTCAATAATGCCTCTAACAGAAAGCTTCTAGAACTCTACTGCAAAGAGGCCGTCCTCCAGGACCCAAGGGTCAGAGAGATAGAAACCATTCAGGTGGTTTCTAATCCTACGGACCCATGGAGGGTGGATGTATATGTGACCGTTCTTCCTGTTGAAAGTAGTAAACCAATCAATTTGGTCTTTCCCTTTTGCTTTGAAGGATAAAGAGTATTATGACCTTTATTAGAAAAAAATATACAGAGGTAGTAGAAGATATCCTCAATAGACTGACTGGTGGCATTGTAGACGAGATGCACACATATCGGGCTGGTATTACCGATTATCCTTTAGAACATACACCTGTCAAAGCCGTGATATCTGTTAGGGGTTTAATTAATGGAGAGTATCATACCTTCCTTCAAGATACGGATTATAAACTTAAGGATGGAAGTGTTATTTCTTGGATAGGTAAGCTCAGACCCGATGCAAATACCAATTTTTTTGTAGACTACTTTCCTGATGGTGTTATCCCTCCAATTACAGACCGCAATGTTGGAAGTGTGGCCCGCACCTTGGTAGAGGCCTTTAGCCGTGAAATAGCTACCCTCTACTCCCAACTAGAGTTAACCTACCTCAATGCCTTTATCGATACTGCTACTGGGAAATCACTGGATTTTTTAGTGGCTATTTTGGATATTCAACGAATCGGGGCGGGATATGCAGAGGGAAATGTTACCTTTTCTAGAGAGACCCCAGCACCAGCAGACATTACTATCCCGGCTGGCACTGTAGTCACTGATGCCAAAGGGCATGCCTACCAGACAGTACGAGAGATGACCTTACGTTTCAATCAGAAGTCCATATCAGTCCCTGTTAGGGCTATGAAAAAAGGTAAGGATCAAATAGTAGAAGCAAATCAACTCACCATTATGCCAAAGCCTATTCTGGGTATTGAGAGGGTGACCAATGAGGAGGCCACCTTGCTGGGGCTGAAAGAGGAAACCGATGAGGAACTAAGGATTCGAGCAAAAACTGCCCTTAAGGCTACAGGAAAGGCCACCTTAGAGGCCATTCAATTTGCTATTCTTTCAATAGGCGGCGTTAACTCAGTAGTCTTGGTTGATATGCCCGAAGGTAATCTTGGAGAGGTGGATATTGTCCTTGATACAGAGAGCATAGATAGCGAAGGCTATAAAAATTACCTTGAAAAGGTTAAAAGGGGTGAGTCTCTCAATGAAAACGATTTGGAGATAAAGGATTTTGTAGATAAATTGTTCCAGGCCATCAATAGTTCAAAGGCCGCAGGGATTAGGGTAAACCTTAAATTCACTGAAAAGGTCAATATAAAGATAAAATTGCATATAGAAATGAGTGAGAGTAGCCCTAGCCAACAGGAGATTTTAGATCTTCAAAGGCAGATACAAGAAGATATAAAGAAATACCTCAACTCCCTAAAAACGGGTGAGGGAATTGTGGCCGATAAGATCCTTACTATCCTTCTTAACAATTCTAAAATTCATTCAGTGAAAATAGAAGGGATTGATACAGGGGGAAAGGCCCAAAAGATGTGGAATCACGATGTGATAGTGGATAGATTTCAGAAGATCAGCTGGGATAAGACTACTGATCCAGTAGAATTTGTTTCTATTAAAGGGAAACCAGCGCCTCCAGCTATAAAAAAACCACCAGCAGTCTTGCCAATCTATATTGAGGCAAGAATTGTGGCCAAGAAAATTGATGCTTCATTAGAAGATTTAAAGGTTAGGACGATGTTGGATACCAAGGCCAGGGCATATTTTTCAGAGATGGTTGTAGGAGATGAAATTATCTTTAATTCCTTTTTAGATGCTATAAAAAAACCTGAAAAGTATAAGATTATTACAAAAGATGATTTAAACGAATATCAAAATATTTCAGAGGCAACCATGGTGCGGCTAACACACTCAAAGGATGGGCTAATGGTGATTCTGGAACAAATGGGGGAAAAAGATGTCTTGCGTAAAGGTGAGGATGTGGAGATTAAAACCATTATTATCAATATAGTCTAAATGAGGAGTTCAAGTGTCTAAAACAGAAAAAATTATCCGACATCTGCCACAATTTTACCAGGCTTGGGATAGGCATAGCCTTATCTATCAATTTATTGACCTTTTTGGCCAAGAGCTAACACATTTTGAAAATGCCCTGATTGAAGTGCTCAAATCTCATACCATTGATTATGCTGATATTGGTATGAAAAGAATAAATGACCTGGGTCGACTGGGGGCCTTGTTTGACATCAAACCAGAAGAGAATGAAGAGGTTGAACAGTTTCGTCGTAGGTTAAAGGCCATTGTTCAGCTTTATAAAAGGGGCTTAGGGACTGCAGAGGCAATTGCCCGTATGACTGCATTGAACTTTAACTTAGTGTTAGATAAAATAGTTCTTCCTAATGACCCAGGGTATCAAACCGATGAGTATACCACCCTGGCATTTCTCAAAGGTGATGAAGAAACTATCCAAATAGAGATTGTTGATAATCCCATAAAAATTGCTTTTCATTATAAAAGAGGAGTAAGAAGCGGTGAAGACTGGGGAATAGAAAATAAAGGGGTTACTGAGGCAATCCCTGAGATTACCATTATCGGTATAGGTGTACGCACAGTAAATCCTATTTTACTAAATGTGACTACCAGAAAACTTATAGGTTATAGGGGGGTTGTCCCCAATGGGGCTTACCTTGTCATTAAATATGACCCCAATCAAGGGGTCTATGCCAGGCTTAATGGCCAGGATGTTACTGAAAAACTCTATTCTATCCGGGGAGAGGCCTTTAATGAAGCACGTTTTGGCAGGGCTAGGTTTGGTAAAAAGGACCACTTTCCAGTGATCCCCCCTTTAACAAAAGGTAAATCTATCTGGAGATATTTGACTTTACCTGCCTATTTTGATTTTGCCTGTTTTAATCACGATGCCTTCACTCAAATATATCCTGTAGGTGAATGGAATGAATCGTCCTTTGATAGCGCCATTTTTGCCCCTGAACCATCAGCTAATCTCAGCTTTAAATGGAAGGAACGCCAACGGGCTTCGTTTATGGTAAGATTACCTTGGGAGATTCTGGCTATTTCTGGTCTAAAGGCAACTGGTGCCAAATTCGACCAATCTCATTTTAATGCCTCTTATTTTGTTCAGGACCCAAGGATGTTTTTATTTGATGCAATAAATCAGGTAAAGGCCGCTGGGGTTAAGACCATTGTAAACTATTATTTTCTGCATACCCCACTAAAAAATGAGGTACAACTTCTACATGAGGTAATGCCACAATTTAAAATGTCTCTTCATACTATAGAGGAAAATCTGCAAGAAGAGTTAATAATCTTAAATTCATTGTTTCAGAAAAAAGAGGAAAATCATTTGAAGGAAGGAACTCTCAACTTTGGAGGGATATTTAATGTGACCCGTTTAGGAAATTCCTTCTTTCAATAATATGAAGGGGAGAAAGTTATGTCTAATTTAAGAGATGGGCAGAAGATGCAAGGCAAAGTAAAAATATCCCTTAAAGAGGCCAAAACAGGAAAGATTGTAAAGCATAGGGAAATTCATAATAAGGTTGTCACTGATGGCAGGGAGCTTGTTGCAAAGCTCTTCATAGGTGAATTGGCTACGCCGGTTACACATATGGCGGTAGGTAGTGATGGTACTGAGCCTAGTGATGAGGATCATGCACTTAGAGCAGAGATAGGAAGAGTTGCTATGGAATCTTTGGTGGTGAGCACTGAGGACTCTACTGCGAAGGTCAAGCTTACAGCTACATTTGGTACAGATATCTCAGGCCCCTTACAAGAGGCAGGGATATTTACCGCAGCTACAGGTGGTATTATGTACAATAGGGTAACCTTTCCAGTAATTAATAAAGGGGAGAATCATACACTGACCCTGGAATGGGAGATAATCTTTCCTCCAGGATAGTAGATATAAAAAATATATATAGGAGGTTTAAAATGGCCGAACCGTATATACCAAGGAATCCTGGTGATTTAATCACTGCTGAAGACTGGAATAAGATGCAGAGGGATATCAGGGATGCAATTCAAACCCACAAACATACCGGGACATCCACTGATGATGGAGTAAAAATCCCTACTGATGGTATTGAGGACAATGCGGTCACTAGTGCTAAGATTGCAGATAGGGCTGTGACAAAGGAAAAACTGGCTGATGAGGTAAAAGAAGCTATCAAGGAGGCAGGGGCCATCCCAGATGGGGCCATTACTACTCCCAAACTAGCAGATAGGGCTGTGACAAAGGAAAAACTGGCTGGTAATGCAGTAACTTCTGATAAGATTGCCAATGGGGCTGTTACCATGGATAGTCTCTCTACAGAGGTGAAAGGCGCTATCGATGCGGTAAGGGACATCCCAGATGGGGCCATTACTACTCCCAAACTAGCAGATAGGGCTGTGACAACTGACAAGATTGCCAATGGGGCAGTAACCAATGAAAAGGTAGCAGAAAATTCTCTTTTTTATACCCAACTGCGCAATGCTCAATTTTTAGACTTTGAGATTACAGTAAGAGCAGGAAAGACACAATTTGCAAATGTAGGAAATCCTGAGGCCTTTCGCTTAGTCTCTGTAAATGTAACCCATGGTCACCCTAATCTAGATTGGTATTTTCGCAATCAACTTATACTAATATCACTTCGCCCACCTATTTTTATGCATGCCACAGTGATTGTTTTGCAAAATAAGGCCAAGGAGGATGTAACAGTCCACATACGGGCATATGTATTTGCAGAACCAAAAAGGAGGTGAAGGTTATGCATATTGTGATTGCCTACGACAAAGATGGTAATATTTTTAGGATAGCCAAGGTGCATCACTTGCCTAAAGACATCCCACATCCCTTTGCTGATCTGACAAAGGAACATGATGTCCTCTCTATCGAGAAGCCAGGGGACTTGCAAGAGGCCAATTTGCTAGATATCCAGCGCCGATTTCGTGTTGATCTCAAAAGAAAAAAGCTAGTGCCAAAGGAGTAATAGGCGTGTCTTTGCACTTAGCTGGCAGCTACATCCAGCCATTTCAAGTGCCTAGTACTATCCAATTTGACTGCGTGGCTGACCGGGCCCTCTATCTTTTGGTCCCAAAGGATAGAGAGATTACTAAGGCTATATTAAGCATAAGAGGAGAGCCTTTTAAGGGCAATGTGGCCTTACCTGAGGTAGGAACTACATTTCAACCCGAATCATATAATAAGATGTTGACCAGCTCTCTTATTATTGATTTTCATACACCACGAACCATTGATCACATTGTAGTACAGGCAACTTCACCTGATGAGTATCCCAATAGTGCTACCTTGGATAATCTGGTTTGTGTGTTGCGGGTTTGGGGTGGGACTCAGTGGTTTTTACCCTCTTTGAAAAATCTCTTTCCATTTAATAAGGATAGAGATGGTATAATAACTTCCAGCTTGTTATTTCCTAAGATATGTACTGAGAAGGTTTTGTTAACTTTTGCTTTTTTGAAAAAGCCCGATGGTGGTTATGTTGATTTTAACACAGATATAGGGGAGGTTATAGATGATTACAGTGAGCTTGCCTCTGCTGCTTCTGAAGCTATAGAAGAGAAATCTGAGATAAATATCTTAAGGTTAAAGGTTTTTTCCCAGGATTATCCCTCAAACCTGTCTATTTATATCAAGGGACAGCCTCCATTTTGGCTTCATCCCAAAGAATTTGCTACCCCAGATAAACCTATCAATTTACCAGATTTCTCTCAGCACTTAAATACATTCATTCAAGGTGCAGAGTTTGTTAGGGTCTCCCAATTGGCCGGTCTCCCTGATGAAATTAGAGAAAAGCTAAATAAGGAGACCTTACTTTCCCAGATACCTATTATCTTCCATACCGATACCAGCGGGATTTTAAAGATAGAAAAGTTTGATTTGGAATATCTCATCTTAAGAAGAGATTTCAGAGTCAATGGAGATGCCAAATTCTCGCCTCAGAAAAAAACAGTCAATTTTTCCTGGGATGAAAGTAGAACAGGTATTACTTCACGAAAAATTGAAATTGAGATTCCTTCAGGTAGTCATATAAAACATATAGCCTTTTCTTTGAAAGGCAGCCTAGCCAAAGAACAATTGATAAGCTTAGATAAGATAGTGCCAAAACAATGGATTACTTTTAGCAATTTTGGGGCGCGAATTGGAAAGCAGCAAAGTTTGGCCCAAAAAATAGTACTTTTAAATACCAATACAAATGTTATCAGTTTTGATCTCCGCTTAAAAATGCTCTCAGATATTGTCAAATATAGAGTGGAGCTCTGTCCCGATCAGCAAGGGATACCATCTGAAGAGGTGCTGGCCTTCAAAGAAATGGAATATCAAAAAGAGAAAGGAATGCAATTTTCTTGGGTAAGAATTAATCTGGATCAGGTATTAAGACTTCAGTCAAATCAACCCTATTGGTTGGTTTTAACTGTGTTAGATGGTCAGTTGGTATGGCAAATGAACTTCTTTGAGGAGGGTAATGAGCAGAGTTTTGTCCATTCATTTAAAAAAGGGGATTGGAACTTTTTTAACACTTACTTAGGTAAGCCAGTTGGTGGAATATTTAGAATTTATCACTTGCCAGAGGAGTTTATAAGGTCACCAGCACTTGAATTTAAAGTGGGCAATCAGACCTTCTGCAGTCTTACTACAGATCCATCAAAGATAGACTTGAAAATTGATGTAGAAACAAATTTTCAAAGCACCGAAACTAACTTTATTCTAAAGGTAAACGCCAAATCTCCTGGAAGCCTATCCATTGCTGATCTATTAGTTAAGTACCAAGAGGCCGAACCTGAAGACATTTTGGGATATCTTGAGTCACCCTGTCGTCTCTTACTTTCAGAGATTATGGACAAAAGACCTCTGGATTTTTTACTTGATGAGGCCCCTTTAACCATTTTAGATGGTATTGGAGAAAAATTCTCTTCTAGACTCAATCTACAGGGAATTTTTAATATTAGGGCACTAGCTGACCTAAGATACCAAGATCTGAGTCTAATTGCACAGAAGGTAAATATCCCTTTAGAACGTTTGCAGGAATTTGTCTCCAAGGCGATTTTGATGCAGGAGATTGTCAACCGGGTACCATCAGTTCCTCTCCCATTAGGAACATCTTTTGAAAGGATTCGACAGATGAGTGAGGAAAGAATAAGGCAAGTCATAAAAGTTGATTCAGCCACGGCTCGGAGAATCATAGAGGATTTTGAAATCCTATTTGCTATTACAGACGAGACAGGTATTAAAAAATCTAAAATGAAATACTTTTAATGTAAGGGGGAAATCTTATGAGTAAGCTTTGTGCCTTGGTTATTGGTCATAAGAAGCGGTCTCCTGGGGCAATAAATGCTAATAGTAATCTCAGCGAATTTGACTTTAATGAAGCATTGGCCCTCCGTATTGAGAATAGGGTTCAGAATGTAGAGGTTCAAAGAGTCTATCGAAGAACATATAAGGAGCTTCCAGATGATATAAACGCCCTTAACCCTGATTTTATTATTAGCCTCCACTGTAATGCCTTCAATGGAAGGGCCTCAGGTACAGAGGTGCTTTACTATCACAAATCTGAAAAAGGTAAGAAAATGGCTGCGATTCTTTTAAGGCACTTGGTTGAACACCTAAAACTACCCAACAGGGAGATAAGGCCAAAGACAGCCGAGGACCGCGGTGGCTATCTTCTATGTTATACAAAGTCTCCATGTGTTATTGCAGAACCGTTTTTTATCGATAATGACAAGGATTTGGCTAGAGCGCAAGAAGATATGGATGGTTTAGCAACAGCCTATGCAAATGCCATAGATGAAATTTCTGAGATTGTTTAGTTCCATACAAATAAACTATCTTGCTAAGCTAGCAAATATCCCGAGCTTGTTGAAAAACTCAGATGCATATTACCTTTACCCAACCTGTTTCCTAGTTTAGCACGCCGTTTTCCGTTTTACTCCGCACCCTTTGGTCTTACGGCTTTGACAGCGCTGCACGGCGTGCTCTTGAAAAATCGAAGGTTGGTGAAAGTTAACTTTGAAGTATCATCGCGGATTGTTTTTAATTTTAAGCCATAACATTATAAAAAACATTTTTTAAGGGTTGCGGTCAAAAAAACTGACCGCAACCATACAGATATTTTATTTAGAGCTGGGCCTGTCAAGGAGTGCTCGCTCGCCTGCATTCCGCAGCGGCCCTCCTTGACAGAAAAATAGTCCCTTAAAGAAAAAACTTTTTTCCTTCAACCAACTCTACTTTTTAAAAAGCTATATAGAGGTAACAAAGAGGCTATTCAAGGCGTGGCAAATTTCTCTAATTATGCCATCAAATAGGTTTATTATTTTTCAAAAACACTCCTGTTTGCTTCAGGCAAGCCTGCGGATAATATTTTGCTCTTGTTAGCCCATGGACGGGTTTGAGAAAAAAATGACTTTTTCAACAAGCTGTTTAAACTTGGTTAATTTTTTATGACATAAAGCGGGGCAGGACCCTCCTCTCTAACAGTAACCTTACCCTTTTTTGTCAGAGAAGCAATATATTTTTCTACCTCTGCCTCAGCTATATTTAGTTTTTTAGCTAAGTTAGACGAAGACTGAGGCGATTTTTGCAGATATAGAACTATTTGATGAAGAGAAAGCTCTTCTTTTATCATCTTTTTAAGTCCTTCAGTTAATTCTAAATCTACACTCTCTCCCTTCTCTCTCTTTTGTCTAAATTTTCCTGCCTGTTTACCAAATGCCATTCTTAATTTGGCTTTTTCTAAAGCCTCCTTTGCAGCTTCAAGCCTTATTTTTAGGGTTTCTTCTTCTATATTCTCACTTTCTCCCAATTTGCCAAGACCTTTAATCTCATCTGTAAATTTAGTTATAAGTGTTACAAAGCGGGTGGCCTCTGCTGCCGAAGCCCACTCTAAGAGGAGCCTTTTAGGATTTATCCCTATTTCTTTCATTATTTCATGAGCAAAACTTACTACAAACTGGGCTTCATAATTACCTTCCAGGTAATGACATTCACCTAGATGTCACCCACCCACAAATATTCCATCTGCACCGTATAAAAAACCATCAATGAGAAATAGGGGGTCTATTCTTCCGGTACACATGACCCTAATTACCCTGGTATTAGTGGGATATTGATAGCGGGCTACACCAGCAGCATCGGCTGCGGCGTAACAACACCAGTTACAAAGAAAACTTAAAATTTTTGGTTCAAATCCATCATGGGCCACAATTATTCCTCCTTAATAGCGGCAATTTGAGCTATTATCTGTTTATCAGTAAATCTACCCATAGAAATTGCTCTTGCAGGGCAATGGGCAGAACATATACCACAGCCTTTACAAGAAGCAGATATGGTTTCTGCCTTTTTTCTTTTGTTAATTTTGATAAGCCTAATAGCCTTATAAGGACATAAACTTTCACAGATGCCACAACCAATACATTTTTTCTTATCTACCCAGGAAACGATGGGTTCAACTTCAACATAGCCCTTAGCTAAGACAATAGAGGCCTTGGCCGCGGCAGCCAGGGCCTGGGATATGGTTTCATCAATAGGCTTAGGAAAATGAGCAATGCCTGCATAAAAGATGCCATCTACGGCTGCCTCTACTGGTCTTAATTTTACATGTGCTTCTAAGAAAAACCCATCGGCTGTTAAGGGAGTCTTTAGTAAACCAGCTAATTCCTTGGTATCTGTAGGAACAATAGCTACACTTAAAGCAACTAGATCAGGGTTGATAACTATTTTTTCTTCTAAAAGAGGGTCTGTAGCCATTACCCTTAATTTTCCATCTACCTGCTCTACATGCGGAGGATTGTTTTTATCATATTTGATAAAAATTACTCCCTTTTCTCTTGCTTTCCTATAATAAATTTCTCTAAAACCATACGCTCTTACATCCCGATAAAATATATATACATTGGCATTGGGATTTATCTCTTTTATTTTTAAGGCATTTTTAAGAGCCTGGCTACAGCAAATTTTGCTACAATAAGGTCTTTCTTCTGTCCGGGAACCAACACACTGAATCATGACCACTGTATTTAAGTCTCTCTCACTAAGTTCAGAATTGGCCAATTTTGCCTCTAATTCCAATTGGGTAAGTACCCGATCATCTTCACCATAAAGATATTGCTGAGGCAAATATTGATGTCCACCGGTAGCCACAATTATTGTCCCATGTTCAAGCTCCCTTTTCTCTCCATCTGATAGCTCAACCACCGTCTTAAAATTACCCACATAACCGCTAATTTCTTTTATATTTGCCTGGGTAAAAACCTCGACTTTTTCATGTTGAGAAACTTCTTTATTCAGTCTTTCTAAGAGTTCCTTTGGATTATTTCCCTCTAAGGTATAGTGGATGTGACGAAGATTCCCACCCAATTCAGTCTCTTTTTCTATCAAGTAACATTCAAATCCTTGATTGGCTAAGGCAAGGGTAGCAGTCATCCCTGCCAATCCCCCTCCAATGATAAGGGCTTTTGGTGCAACAGTTACCTTTTCTTCTTTTAAAGGTTTAATGTATCTGGCCTTGGCTACCCCCATGCGCACCAATTCCTTTGCCTTCTCTGTAGCCTTTTCTTTTTCATGCATATGCACCCAGGAACATTGGTCTCTGATATTTACAAATTCAAACAAACAACGGTTTAAACCTGCTTCTCTAATGGTTTCCTGGAATAACGGTTCGTGGGTTCTGGGAGTACAGGCAGCTACTACTACCCTATTTAAACCGTATTTTTTAATCATTTCTTTGATTCTTTCTTGGGTGTCTTGGGAACAACTATATAGATTTTGCTCACTATAAACTACATTTTTTAAAGTAGCGGCATACTTTTGGACCTCAGGCACATTGACTACACCACCAATATTTATTCCACAATGACAAACAAATACCCCTATTCGGGGCTCTTCTTCTATTTCTATCTCTGAGGGATATTCTTTTTTAATAGTGAGGGTATTTCTCGCTGGGGCAAGTAAGCTAGAAACACAACCAACCGCACCACTTGCCTGGGTGACACTTTCTGGAATGTCCTTTGGACCTTGAAACGCTCCGGCTACATAAATACCCGCTTTAGTGGTATTCACTGGAGTAAATTCTTGTGTGCGAGAAAAACCATATTTATTTAACCCAATTTTTAATCTCTGGGAAAGCTCTAAGGCCTTCTGAGGAGGAGCCAGGCCTACGGATAAAACTACCATATCAAATTCTTCTTCAACAGTCTTGCCATTTTCTAAGCAATACCTTAAAAGCAAATTGTGATTTTTTACCTCTTTTATTTGGGCCACACGGGAATGCACAAAACGGATGTGGTATTCATCTTGTGCTCGTTGAACAAATTCATCAAAGCCCTTTCCTTGGGCTCTGATATCCATATAAAAAATACTAATGTCTAAATCAGGGTCATGTTCTTTAGAAATTATGGCCTCTTTTACGGCATACATACAACAAACACTGGAACAATAAGGATGCTCGCGGTCACGAGAACCTACACATTGCAGCCAAGCAATCTTTTTGGGATGTTTTTTATCAGCAGGACGTAAAATCTCGCCTTTATAAGGGCCAGACGCACACATAATCCGTTCAAACTCAAGACTGGTAACCACATTGGGATATTGGGCATAACCATATTGGTTAGAAGTATAGACATCACTAACGCTAAAACCTGGGGTTAAAATAACAGCACCTACAGCAATTTCCTCATAAGATTCTGTCTGACTAAAATCTATGGCCTTTGCCTGACAAGTAGGCACACATATCTTACACTCCTGCCTATTTACAAACAAACAAGCATTAGTATCTACTACATAAGTGGCAGGAACTGCTTGAGGATAATCAATATGAATACATTTTGTTATTTCCAGGTTAGCATTATAAGTATCAAAGACAAGTGTAGGACAATAATTTCCACATATGCCACAGGCTGTGCATTTTGTTTCATCAATGTATCTTGGTTGTTTCTTAATTTTTACCTTAAAATTTCCTGGTTTCCCTTCAATATTTTCTATTTGGGCCAAGGTAATGATTTTTATATTGGGGTGACCACCTGCCACCACTAGCTTTGGTGAAAGAATTCAGAGAGCACAGTCATTTGTAGGAAATGTCTTATCTAACTGCGCCATAGCCCCGCCAATAGCAGACTTTTCTTCCACCAGATAAACAAAATATCCCACTTCTGCTAAATCTAAAGCAGCTTGAATACCGGCAATACCTCCCCCTACAACCATTACTGCGCCTATCATTTTTCCTTTCTCTACCATTTTTTAGTTAAATACTAGACTTAGCTAATTCTTTTAAGTTAATTTCTACAGCCTCGGCTTTTTTATTCAGAACCTCAGAAAGCATTTCTCCTCTAAGCTCAAGAGAAAACCTATCTACTTTTTCCACAATTTCTTTAAAAGAAGGATGTACATAATTAGCTTCAATCGCCATGTCTCTTAATACACCCATAACTTCACTAAACTTTACATTTTGAGGACAAACAAAGGAACAATTCCTACACTGAATACAATACCAAATAACATCAGAGCTAAGTATCTGGTCTTTCATTCCCAAAAGAACCATGTGGATAATTTTTCTAGGGTCAAAGTCATCATTCACACCTTTTACGGGACACACTCCAGTACAAGCTCCACAAGCAAAACAGGCTTTAATGCTTTCTCCTCCAAGTCTTTTGGCTACCTGGAATTTAAAACCAGGGTCTAATTGATTAATGGATATTTCTTCCAAAGTTATACCTCCCTGTTAAGTTAATTTCAAAGCAGCATCTATCATAGCCGCGAATTGCTCCAAGCTGTAATTGGGAATATATATCCCCTTTTTGGGACATGTGGCCTGACAAATTCCACATCCTTGACATAAGAACGGATTTGACTCGGCAGTCTTTTTTATCTCACCATTTTTTATATATTCAATGATAGAAAGGGCATTGTAAGGACAGGGATCAATACAGTAACCACATCCATCACAATTTTCATCAATGACTTGAGACACAACAGGGGATAAAAATATTTCATCCTGGGACAAAACCCAGGAAGCACGGGTGGCAGCAGCCATGGCTTGCGCAATGCTTTCTTCCATAAATTTTGGGCCCTGAGCCAGACCACAGATAAATATGCCTGCCACAGAGGTATCCACCACGCTTAAATCTTTCAAGGTTTCTTGAAAGAAACCATATTGGTCTAAAGGTATATTTAGTATTTGTGCTAATTTTTTATTTCCTGATGCGGGTATGGTCGGTAAGGCCAAGGCAACAATATCTGCATTTATAATAAGTTCTTCTTTTAAAATTGGGTCATACACCTTTACTTTTAATTGGGGCCTACCCTTTTCCATTTCTATTTGTGGCTTTTTATCCAAGTCATAACGGATAAACACCACTCCTTTAATTCTTGCCTTTCGATAAAGTTCTTCTCTAAAACCAAAGGTTTTAATATCTCGATAAAGAATATATACATTGGTCTGTGGATTATTTTCTTTCAATTGGATGGCGTTTTTTAAAGATTGAGTGCAACATACCCGACTACAATAAGCCCTGTTATTGTCTCTTGAGCCCACACACTGGATAAAAACCACATTTTTGCTATTTTGTAAAACCTTATCTCTTTTGGCAATCTTTTCTTCTATCTCTAGAAGGCTTAAAACCCGAGAATGTTTCCCATAGAGATAATCTTGTGGTTTATCCTCCTTACCACCGCTAGCTATAATAATTATTCCATGATTGATTTCTTGAGTTCCTGATGGGGTATTTAAGGTGGTAGTAAATGCCCCCACTTTGCCTCTGGTTTCAACTATTTCTGTTTCTTTAAATATCTTAATTAATGGATGTTTTTCCACCTGTTCAATCAATTCTTTTAAAAAGCTTTGAACATTGTCTCTTTGCCAAGAAAAATAAAGTTTTTTAGCTATACCACCTAATTGTGCGGTCTTTTCAACCAAATAAACTTCTATTCCTCTTTTGGCTAAATGTAGTGCGGCTGTAAGTCCGGCAATGCCTCCTCCGATCACTAAACCATTCTTAAAAACACGGGGTCTTTTTCTGAGTAAAGGTTTTTGTAAGGCAATTTTTGCCACTGCCATTTTGGTAATTTCTGTGGCCTTTTCAGTAGCTGCCTTCTGCCAGTCTGCATGGACCCAAATACACTGCTCACGAATATTGGCTATCTCTATCAGATAAGGATTTAACCCTGCTTCCTCTCCAATCTTTTTAAAGTGTGTTTCATAAAGCCTGGGTGAACAGGCAGCAATCACTATCCGGTCCAAATTGTAGTCATTGATTTTCTCCTTTATAAACTGCCGACCTTCCAAACTACACAAATTAAAATGTCTTTTAGCACATACTACCTGGGGCAATTGATTTATTTCTTCTAATATCTTATCAGTTTCAATCACCTCATCTGTGCTTCCCTGACACTGGCAAATGAACACCCCTATTCTGGGTTCTTGAGAAGAGACAGGATCACAGGGTTTAATAGCCCTTTCAGAAGCACCCAAAAGCAAACCTACTTCACCGGCTACTGCGCTGGCCTGGATAGTGGTATCTAAAATATCTTTGGGTTCTTGAAATACACCACATACATAAACTCCTGCTCTTGAAGTTTGGATGGGTTTAAAGACATCTGTAGCCACAAAGTTATAACCATTAAGACCAATACCTGCCTTTTGGGCCAATGTTACCATTTCTGGCGAAGGAGAAAAACCTACAGAAAGAACAGCTAAGTCAAATTCCTCTTCCTTCAATTCTCCTTCAGAAGAACTATATCTCACTCTCACATTTCCCTTCTCTGGGGCAGCTAAAATAGCCGCAACCTTGGAACGGACCAGGCGAACACCTAATGTCTTGGCCTTTGACAGATATTCTTCACCTTTTTTCCCATAAGTCCTTAAATCCATAAAAAAAATAGTGCCTTGGGCATTAAATTTTTTGGCTATTATAGCTTCTTTTAAGGCATACATACAACAAACACTGGAACAATAAGGATGCTTCTGGTCACGAGAACCTACACATTGCAACCAGGCAATACTTTGAACCTTTTTACCATCCCAGGGCCGCACCAAATAGCCATGAGTAGCAATGGAAATCTTCATTAAGCGTTCAAATTCCATACTGGTTATCACACTAGGCAACTTGAGGTAATTGTAAGGGTCATAAACAGCAGCATCAGAAAGACATGCCCCACTAGCCAGAACAATTGCCCCTATATTTAAATGAAGGGTCTCTTGGGTGGCATTGAAATTAATCGCCTGGACCGGACAAACCCGTTCACATTCCCTACACTCACCTTTAGTGAAAAATAAACAATTTTGGGTATCAATTACATATTTGTTTGGAAAAACTGAGGCATAAGGCAAGTAAACGGCCTTTCTAGACTGGAGTTTACCCAGGAAAGGGTCATTTACTTTCACAGGACACTGGGAAGCACAGATACCACAAGCGGTACATTTATTATTTACATACTGTGGATGTCTGGTAAGGGTTACCTGAAAGTCACCTGCTTCTCCCTCCACTTTTTCTACCTGAGTTTGAGTCAAGACTTCTATATTGAAATGGTTAAGACAGGCAGAGAGCTTGTGATAAATATAACAGTAAAAGCAGGTAGGATATGTTTTAAGAATTTGAGCCATCAAACCACCTAGAAAAGGTGATTTTTCCACCAAGTAAACATAATACCCTGCCTCAGCCAATTCTAATGCTGCATGAATACCACCTATTCCTGCCCCAATGACCAATATCTTATCCATTTTCAAACATCCTTTTATTTAATTAGAAAACTACTTTTTAAACATCTTATCATATTTGTCAAGAGAAACTGTTAGGACATTCCCCAAAATTTTCAGAAGCTTTCCAAAAAGAAAGATAAAGTAAGCTCCTCAAAACAGTAATAACTTTAAAAAAACGGTCAAATATAGCAACTGACCTTACGCATAGTATAAAATTGTTTTTAATTTTAAGCCATAACATTATAAAAAAACATTTTTTAAGGGTTGCGGTCAAAAAACCGACCGCAACCATACAAATATTTTATTTAGGGCTAGGGCTGTCAAGGAGTGCTCGCTCGCCTGCATGCCGCAGCGGCCCTCCTTGACAGATAAATAGTCCCTTAAAGAAAAAACTTTTTTCCTTTCAACCAACTCTACTTTTTAAAAAGCAGATTGCGGAGTGCCATCAAGACTGGCGAAAGCCACCCTGAAAGGGCTTGGTCTTGATGGCTTAACGGAGCAATCTGCTAAGCTATAAACAGGTTGGTGAAGTTAAAGTGTGCTTTTTTCTTATTCAACTTATTGAATGCCAAAAATCCTTAATTCATCAATATTTTT